>Ga0233425_10000123_pt1 | contig 192869 bp, 130 predicted proteins | sample Watercolumn_Towu_2_FD_181712 | JGI IMG/M metagenome (GOLD analysis project Ga0233425, IMG submission 181712) | Freshwater microbial communities from Lake Towuti, South Sulawesi, Indonesia - Watercolumn_Towuti2014_140_MG | ecosystem: Environmental > Aquatic > Freshwater > Lake | place... | reverse complement strand
CGCCACGCCTGATTCTCCTTCTGAAGCATCAGATATCAGATTGACACGCGCGATCGGACTGACTGAGCACCGGGCTTGCTTTTCGACCGCCAAGCTGCTCATCATCGCGCCCATGATCAGCCCGCAGCTCCCAGGACCAACTGTCGGCACGAACGCTCGTGGCACGGGTGGGTTCACCCTGATCGAACTGCTCGTGGTGATCGCCATCATCGCCATTCTCGCGGCGATGTTACTGCCGGTGCTGGCTCGGGCCAAAGGCCAGGCCCACCGGGCCCAGTGCATCAGCAATCAACGCCAACTCGGCGTGACTTGGACGATGTACCCCTCGGACAACGCGGAGCGATTGGTGACCAATGGCTCGGCGGACCAGGGCAGCACGTGGGTGAGCGGCAGTTTCAAGGCCGTTCCACCGGACGCGACGAACTCGGCCCTCTTGCTCGATCCCAAGCGATCACTCTTCGCCACTTACCTCAGGACGCCCGGCGTCTATAAGTGTCCCGCGGACAAGACGCCGGGCACTTCCGCCACCCGGAAGAATCCGCGCGTGCGCAGCTACGCGATGAACGGGTACGTCGGCTGGGCAGGGGAAGCGTTCAAGAGCCAGCCGAACCCGGCCCAGTACGTTGTTTTCACCAAGTCGGCCCACCTCTCATTCCCTGCGCCTTCCACGCTCCTGGTCTTCGTCGAGGTCCACCCGGACAGCATCTGCCGTCCCTGCTTCGGGGTGTACATGGAGGCCGTCCCCGCGCGGGCGCGGTTGCTGCACATCCCGGCCAGCTACCACAACCGCTCGGGGGTCAATACGTTCGCGGACGGCCATGCCGAATCCCACAAATGGCTCGACGCGCGGACGTTCAACGCGCGCCTCACCGACTACCATAATCACGACGACCCTTCTCCCAACAACGTGGACATCCTCTACCTCCAGGAACGGACCACGCGGAGGAAGGGGTAGCCGGCTAGCCGGGGCGGAGGCTCGCAGGCCGGGCCTCGAACGCCCGGCAGCGGGCGGGACGGCCCCACGCGGGCGGCAGAGTCGGTGATGCGGCCAACTCGCAGGCGTGGGCCTTGGCGCTTCCATTCGGAAACGTCAGGGCGTGTTCCAGCAATTCTTCTCAGAAGAAAGGCTTGACATCTCGAACATCGGTCTTTATAGCTCGCGGACGATTAATCCAGTGTGTTGTGACGCATTCGTCCTGGGCATCGTGGTCTCCAAACCACCCGTCTCCCCGGCTCGCAGAGGCCGGAGAGGTGTCCTCAAGCGGCCATTCCCTTGGCCTCGAAGCACTTGAGCCCCGCCTCCTGCTGTCCGGCGACGGGCTTGTTCCCCCAGTAGCCCAACCGCCAGACGCGGAGGCGTCGATCGTGGTCGAGGAGGCGGCGGTCGGCGAGTTCGAGTTCGAGGCCGAGGACGCCGAGGGCGCCCAGGGCGAGGAGGGGGCGGACCTCTTTGAGGGGTTGGGCGAGGCTCTGCCGGAGCTCGCTCCAGCCGTTGGCGCCGTTCGCGCCCGAGCCAACGCTCGCGGGGTTGCGGGGCTTCAATCGCCGCCGCCCCCCGATCCGCCTCCGGTGCAGGTGAGTGGCCTGGACGGCGCCCTCGAGGCCGCGTTACGTGACCCGGCCGCCACGTCATCGGCGGTCGGCTCGCTGGAGGAAATTCACACGCAGCTTTTCGACCAGGTTCTGGGGACGCGGCTTCCCTTGATCGGATCGGAGCTGGGCCGGATTCTCGGGAGCGATGACGATCTGTTCGGCCAGGCGACCGCCGCGTTGAACCTGGCTTTCGCCGAGCTTTCGAGCATCCCGGATGATGTGGCCATCAGCGAGGCGGACCTTCGGACGGCCATGTTCAACGCCTTCGACGCGTTCGGGTTGTTGCCGGGGATCAGCGGTCCGAATGGCCTGCGCCTGCGGCTGGGCACAGGCAACGGCGACTTGATGCTGCTGGAGTTGGACATCCACGGCACACTCTTCAGCGCGAATGTGCAGCCCCGGTTCGACCTTGGGCTGCCGAGTCTGCGGCTGGACCTGGGGGATGTCTCAGTCCAGTTGAGCGCCACCTATGACCTGCACCTGAAGCTGGGGCTGGACAACCAGGGCTTTTTCCTCGAGACGGGCGCGCCGAACGCCCCGCCAGGCTCGCCACCGGAAATCCAGGTGAACCTCAGCGTCAGCCTCCAAGGACTCGACGCGACGGGCACGCTGGCGTTCCTGCAGCTCCACGCCTCCGATAACGGCACCCGGTTTGATTCGACCATCACGGTGGATATCCGAGACGGGCCCGACGCGGACACCAAGCTGCGTCCATCGGAGCTGGCGGACCTGAGCCTGGCGGCCAGGCTGACGGGTCAGGCCAATGTGAAGCTGCACCTTGCCGTCAACTTCGCCGGCTCGGCCGTATTCCCTTCTCTGAAGACCGACTTCAACCTGCGTTGGGACATGCCGTCGGTGAATCTCGGTCCGAACCTCGATCTGGAGAACTTCGGCAGCGCGCCCACGCTGGGGTTCTCGGGGGTGAAGCTGGACATGGGCTCGTTCTTCGGCGACTTCCTGCAGCCCATTGCCGTGAAGATCAACACCGTGCTCGGGCCTATCAAGCCAGTATTGGACGTGCTCACCGCCCGCTTGCCGCTGTTCTCGGATATCCCCTTGTTGCGGATGAATTTCGACAATAACGGCGATGGTTTGGTGTCGGTGGCCGACATCATCGGTCGGCTCGGGAACGCGGACCTGAGCTTCCTGGGGGCGGTGGCGGACCTCGCGACGTTCGCCAGCTTCCTGGGCCAGATGAACGCGAGCGGAGAGATCGATCTGGGCGGGTTCGATTTGGGCGGCGCCGGTTCGGGCATCGATCTGCGATCCTTGCCTGACTTGGGCGGGATCAGCCTTCCGACGTTGCCCAACTCGAACGTGCTCGATCAATTCCTGGCCAGCAACGACCTGAACGTGCGGAACTTTGGCTCGCGGTACTACCCGGGCGCCACGGGTGGCGACCACGTCGATTTTGGCGGCGGCGGCGCCACGGGTCTGACCCTGCCGATCCTGACGGACCCGAGCATCGCGTTCGGCTTGCTGCTGGGCAAGACCGGGGATCTGTTGCACCTGGACCTCCCGCCGCTGGGCGCTTCGGTCCGGATTGGCGCGTTTTTCCCGCTGCTTGGCCCGTTGGGGGTGCGTCTGGAGGGTCGGCTGGGTCTCGCGCTCAAGTTTGCCTTCGGCTATGACACGGAGGGGTTGCAGGAATTCGCCACCTCACTCGAGGGAGGCAACCCCGACCCGAGCCTCATTTTCGATGGGTTTTACGTGGACGACCAGGTGAATGAAGATGGGGACGTGCCGGAGCTGTCGCTGTCGGCGTCGATCCTCGCCGCGGGCGCGCTGGACGCGCTGGTGGTGGAGGCCGGGGTGGGCGGGGGCGTGCGGGCTGATGTGGAGTTTGATCTTCACGATGAGAGCGGCGACGGCAAGGTGCGAGTCCGGGAGTTGTTGGACAGCCTCGAGGAAGGTCCATTATGCCTTTTCGACGTGCATGGTGAGCTGACGGCCGGGCTCGAGGCCTACGTGCGCGTCGGAGTTTACCCGTTCGATTGGGAGGCCTCGTACGAGATCGCCACGGTGACGCTGCTCGAGTTCAACTCGGTGTGTGGCCACAGCGAAGGAGGCATGCCACCGATCCTGGCCACGCGGGTGGATCGTGATCTCAACCCGCGGGCGGACGGCGAGGTGCTGCGACTCAACATGGGACCGTATGCCGGGAATCGTGGGGCGTTTTCGTTCAATCACACGGATGGCGACGAGTTTTTCAGGGTCGAGCACGTGTCCACCAACACGGCGAACGGCACCGAGACCGTGCTGGTCTCAGGCTTCGGCGTGAGTGAGACCTTCTCGGGCATCCGGAAGATCTACGCCGAGGGCGGCGGCGGCTCCCCCTCCGAACCCCGTTTCGGACCGATCACCGATGGCGTGACGGAGTTGAGCCGCAATCTGAACGACGTGATCATTGTCGATGAAGCGGTCGTTTCGGAAGTCGAGTTGTGGGGCGACTTCAACCCGGGCCGTCATCCTGACCAGGCGAACCGTGGCGGGAACGACAACCTCTTCGCCGGCAGCGGTCCGGCGGTGCTCCACGGCGGACCGGGCGATGACCAACTGACCGCGCGGAACACCGGGGCGAGGCTCTACGGCGATGCGGGCAACGACCTGCTGCTGGGAGGGGACGGTGACGACACGCTCGAGGGCGGCCCCGGCAACGATCGCCTTCGAGGAGGCGGTGGCGCCGACCGTTTGTTCGGCGGGGACGGCGATGATGATCTGGAGGGCGGGTCCGGCATCGACACGCTCGAGGGCGGCGCCGGGAACGATCTGCTCAAAGGTGGCGACGGCGACGACACGCTCCGGGGAGATGCCGGCAGCGATTTGCTCGTGGGCGAGGCCGGCAACGATACGCTCGATGGGGGCGCGGATGATGACTCGCTGGCGGGGGACGACGCCTATCTGAAGGTGACCTCAGGCGTCGCCGAGCTGGTCTTCGCGACCTCGGGCATGGGCGGCAACGACACCCTGATGGGTGGCGGCGGCAACGACCAACTCAAGGGGCAGGGCGGCGATGATGTTTTGGAGGGCGGCGCTGGGGACGATACGCTCGAAGGAAGCGTCGGGGCGGATAAGCTGTACGGGGGTGATGGCAACGACTGGCTCTTCGGCGGCGCTGGCAACGATCAACTCGAGGGTGATGCCGGTGCCGACCGCCTCGAGGGCGGTAACGGCAACGACCAGCTCTTCGGCGGCACGGGCGATGACACACTCCTGGGGGAGGCCGGCAGCGATTTGCTCGTGGGCGGGGCCGGCGACGATGTGCTCGATGGGGGCTTGGGTGATGACTCGCTGGCGGGGGACGACGCCCAGATCGAGGACAGCTCAGGGGTTGCCAGGCTGGTCCTCTCGGCCTCGAACGTGGGCGGCGCCGACCATCTGTTGGGTGGCGACGGCGCCGACCTTCTGTATGGCCAGGGCGGCGATGATGTGTTAGAGGGCGGCGCCGGGAACGATACGCTCTTCGGAGGGGCCGGAAACGATCTCCTGGAGGGCGGCGCCGGCGCGGACGTGCTCGAGGGCGAAGCCGGGGACGATTTCCTCTACGGTCACGCCGCGAACGGCGCCGGCGATGACGCTGCCAGCGACCAGCTGTACGGCGGCGCGGGCCGTGACACCCTTTACGGCGGAGACGGTCCGGATTGGCTCTACGGGTTCCATGTCAACGCCGCCGGCGACGACGCCACGGGCGACACTCTTTACGGTGAGGGCGGCGACGACTTTTTGTATGGCCAGGGCGGCGGCGACCTCATTTACGGCGGCGCCGGCATCGATCTCATCATGGGCGGGCCCGGCGCCGACACCCTTTACGGTGACGACGGCGACGACCGCATCTTTGGGTTCACCGACACCGCGGAGGGTGACGCCAGCGACACGGATGTGATCTTCGGCGGGGCGGGGTCGGACACCATCCACGGCAATGCCGGCGCCGATGAGATCCACGGTGGCACGGGGGATGACTGGCTCTACGGCGACGGCGGCTCGGACCGGATTTTCGGCGATGAAGGAAACGATCACATCTGGGGTGGCTGGGAAGACGAGGCGCTGAGTCTCGCCGACGGCGGCGGAGATGCCCTGCTCTCGGGCGGGGACGGCGACGATGAGGTGTACGGCGAGGCGGGCCATGATGTGATCGAGGGCAACGATGGAAACGACCTCCTTTACGGTGGCACGGGCGACGACAGGATCTCCGGCAACAACGGCGATGACATGATCTGGGGGAACGAGGGCAACGACACGATCTTCGGCAACAACGGCGACGACGTCATTTGGGGCAACGAGGGCGACGATCGGATCGAGGGTGGAGCGGGCAACGACCGAATCTACGGGGGCCTCGGGGATGACACCATCGCCGGCAATGAAGGCGACGACGTGATTCGAGGTGAAGGCGGCAACGATACGATCACGGGTGACGCGGGAGACGATGTGATCTATGGCGAGGCCGGCGACGATGTGCTCGCGGGTGGCGCGGGGCAGGATCGCATTTACGGCGGTGACGGCAACGATGTCATCTACGGCTTCGCCGCCGACCCGGCGGGCGACGACGGCTCGACGGATTCCCTCTATGGAGAGGCGGGCGCCGATACTCTTTGGGGAGGGAGGGGCGATGATCGCCTCGACGGCGGCCCGGATGCCGACGAGTTGCACGGGGGCGCCGGCAACGACTTGCTCATCGCCGACTCGGGCATCGGCGATCGACTCTACGGCCAGGATGGCGACGACCGCCTGTTCGGCTCGGATGACGGTTCGGACGTTGATCCGGACTTTACCGATGACATCCGGTTCGGCGACTACCTCGATGGCGGCGCGGGCGACGACATGATCTGGGGCCTGGGTGGCGCTGACGAGATTCTCGGTGGCCCCGGCAACGATTACATCGACTCCGGGCGCGGAGCGGACCTCGTGCGCGGCGGCGATGGCGACGATTGGGTTTTCGCCGGACGCGGCCTCGGGGATACGATCTATGGCGATGCGGGCGATGACACGCTCTACGGCTCGCACGAGGGCAACGACGTGATGTTCGGCGGGCCCGGCCGCGACCGGCTATTCGGCCAAGGTGGCGCGGACGAACTTCACGGCGGGCTGGATGACGACTATCTGAACGGCGGCATTGGCGCCGATCGAATCTTCGGCGACGAGGGCTACGACGAACTCGATGGCGGCGGCGGGGCTGGGGATTTCCTTTCGGGCGGCGAGGATGCGGATGTGCTCTACGGCTCGGATGACGGCGGTGATACGCTTCATGGCGACCAGGGGGACGACATTCTGCTCGGCAGGGGAGGCAATGACACGCTCGAGGGCGGGCCGGGCAACGACCGTCTCGAGGGCGGCCCAGGCGACGACACGCTTGCCGGCGGCGACGGTTCCGACGTGCTCCTGGGCCAGGCCAACCACGACACGCTTTACGGCAACTCCCCCACCAACCTGGGCGCCGCGGACGAGGTGGACTACCTTTACGGTGACTTCGGCACCAACGGCAACGAGGCCGGCTCCGGCAACGATCGGTTGTTCGGTCAGGCCGGCAACGACTTCCTGTTCGGCGAGGGCGGGGACGATTTCCTCGATGCAGGGACCGGCGCGGGCAATGTCGCAGACTACGGAGCGGGTGAAAGCGCCAATCCTCAGGACTTCACTCCTGGCCCAGCCACGCCCTCGCCCCAACTCGCGACCGCCGCGAATCTGATCAATGCCGAGGCCACGCTGCCGCAGGGCAGCGCCGACCCGGGCCGCTGGAGCGAATGGATGGGCAGCGCCACCGGGCTGGGGCTGAGCGGTGATCCGGGCCTTTCGATCGAGCCAACCGTGGCAGTTGCGGGTTCCGGAGCTGTCTTCGTGGCCTGGACGGATCTCCGCTACGGCAACTACGAGATTTACCTGGCGCGCTACACTTCGGACGCGGGCTGGCAATCGCTGGGCGGCAGCGCCGGCGGCGGCGGCTTGAGCAACACTCCCGGTTCTTCACGCCGCCCGAGTGTGGCTGTGGATGGCGCAGGCAACCCGGTCGTGGCCTGGACCGAGTCTGCGGCCGGCCGAAGCGACATTCGGGCCGCGCGCTGGGACCCGGGTTCCTCATCCTGGGTTTCCCTCGGCACGACTGTTTCCACCAGCGGCGCCGCGGACGCGCCCGTCCTGATTGTTTGGCAAGGGGCGCCCGTCGTGGCATGGCTGGATCGCGGGGCCGGGGCTGCCAGGGTATATGCCGCGCGGTTCAACGGCGCCGCCTGGGAAGCGCTCGCCGGCAGCAACTCTGGCAGTGGGATATCCGGCGGCGGGGTCGAGGCCGGCGACGTGGCCTTGGCCGGCGATGCCAATGCGCTCGCGGCGGCCTGGTCGGCGACGACAGGCGGCCAGCGGGAGGTCTATCTGAAGGAGTTCCGCAACGGCCAATGGCGCGAGCTGGGGGGGTCGGCTTCCGGCGGCGGGGTCAGCGGCAACACGGGTTTGAGCCTCCACCCGACAGTTGCGTATCACGGTGGCTTGCCCTTTGTGGCCTGGGACGATGACACCAGCAGCTTCTTTGAGGTGTATGCGGTGCGATGGGACGGGGCGGTGTGGCGCGAGGCCGGGAGCGGCGCCGCGACGGACGACGGCGTGTCCGCCACTCACGGTCGCGCTGGAACGCCGCGCCTCGCCGCGGGCGGGTCCGAGCTCGATCTGCTGTGGGTCGATGACCGGCTGCAGAACCATACGGCCCACGACCTGGTCGTCTATGTTCGCCGCTGGGATGGCGTCAGTTTTATCGAGCCCGTGCTGGGCGATGCCAGCCACCGGGGAATCAGCCTGACCGGCGAGCTTGCGGCTCAACCGGCGGCGGCGGTCGATGCCCAGGGGCGCCCGGTGGTGGTGTGGACCGATACCAGCGGGATAGGGCGCGAAGTTTTCCTCCGGGCCGATGGTCTCCGGCAAGCCGGCGCGGTTTTGACCGCAGACGAAACGCGCTCGGTGCAGCAACTCCTCGACGCGAATGATCTCGGCCCCGGCGATGTCATTTACGTTCAAGGCGAGCAGGCGTCTGGGTTCGCACTCGGGCCGAACGACGATGGCGTGCTGATCTATGGACTGCCCGGCGCGACCGTGAACGGGCCGGTGGTGCTGACCGGGGCCGGCAACAGCACGGTCCAGCGGTTGCGGCTCGAGGGCGGACTGGCGATCAGCAACTCGACCCAGGTCACCGTCCGCGAGAGCGACATCCGCGGTGAGGGCCTCGTGGTCAACGGCGGCGCCCAGGTCCGGCTGGCGCACAACAGCGTGGGGGCCGCGGTGGCGGTCACGCTGCGTGGCGGTGTCAGCAACGCGATCGTCGAGTTCAATAACATCGAAGGCACGACGACGGCGCTGGCACTCGCCGCCGGCGGCGCCAACGGCCTGGTGGCGCGTGAGAACCGCCTGGCCGGTGGTGGGGACGGCGTGCTGCTCGCGGCGGCCTCGAGCGGCCAACTCTCGAGCAACGACATTCACCCGACCGGGACCGGCGTGGTCATCGCAGCCCCATTCACGGGCTTGATCGCCCACAACAACATCCACGGGGCGGCTGCCGGAGTGAACTACGCGGCCGCCGCCACCCTGAGCGGCAACCGCATCCACGGCAATTCAACCGGTGTTCTCGCAAGCTCGAACACCAGGAACGAGGCCCTGGGCTTCGTCGGCGCCGCCGAGCCAAACGAGATTTTCGACAATGCGACTGGCGTTAGGCTCACTGGCTGGATGCAGAACCAACATGTCTTCGCCAACACCACTGGTGTCAACGGCTCCGGGGTGCTGGGGCCGGTCGAGGGCTTCGACCTGGCGAACGTCTTCGAGCACAACGTCACTGGGGCCGATTTCGCGGGGGTCATCCAGTTCAACCGGTTTCTCGGCAACGAAACCGCGATCGAGGCGCGGGCCGGCCAGCAGGTTTGGCACAACGTGTTCGCGCGCAACACGCGTGCTGGCCTCCACGCCGCCGGAGCGTCGGGGCTGCAGGTGTTGCAGAACACGTTTTATGCGGCCACGGGCGACAACATCCGTATCGAGGGCGGGGCCGCCAACGTCGAGTTGCTCAATAACACACTTTGGGCCGAGGGTGGCTACGATCTGTTCGTAGCCAATGACAGCCGCAGTGGCTTCTTCAGCGACTACAACGATCTCTACGCCTCGCGCGCCGGCCGGCCGGTCTGGTGGGCCGTCGATTTCACGGACATCCTGGATTGGCAGGCGGATGTCGCACGCTTCGATCTCAACTCGGTCGGGAGCACCGTGGTGGACCCGGGTCGCGCGCGGCCGCGCTTCCTCAGTTTAGCGCGCGATGACTACCGGGTGTTTGACATGGCGGCCGGCCAGCGGGCAACGAGCCTCACGGTGGATGCCGGCGCCTCGTTCATCGATCGCGCCCTTCCCCTGGCCGGTCCCGCGAACCTGCTGACCAACCCCAGCTTCGAGGCCGGGCTGGCCGGGTGGACCACGAACCCGGAGGCCGTCACCAACAACACCTGGAGCACACCCTACGACGCGGGCCACTACTTCCACGGCGGACCGGTCGCGGTTGCCTCGGCGGAGCAGACGCTCAGCCTGTTGCAGGCCGGCTTCAGCGCCGCACAGCTCGACTCGAAGGACTATGCGGTCGTTTTCGGAGGCCGCATCCGGGCGGGGATCGAACGGGATGAAGACGGCAATCCGGCCTTGCCCGACGACGCTGTGGCGGACGAGGGAACACTCACGTTGAGCTTCCTCGATGCCGCGGGCCAGGTGCTCGACGCGCCGACCGTCCTGCACGCGCTCAACACGAGCGATCGCTGGGAGTTGGTCGGCGCTCGCGTCCAGGTCCCCTTCGGCGCGCGCAGCGTGCGTTACCGCTTCGAGGCCCTGACCCGGAGCGGGATGTCCAACGACAGTCTATTGGACGGCGCTTTGCTCTTTGTGCTGCGCGACACCGTGGCGCCGGATTTGGGGGCCTACGGCAATACCCCGCTGGACTCGACCCCCGCCGGTCCCGGTCACCTGGTGCTCCGGACGCCGGACCTCTACGTGGATTGGGAGCGCGATCTCCCGCACGAAATCACCTGGGCCTCGTTCGGCAACGACGCCGACTCACTCGTGCGCGTGGACTTGATGCAAGACGCCGCGGATGGTCCGCGCCTGCTGGCGAACCTGGCTGCCGCCACCGACGACGACGGACGGTTCACTTGGATTCCGGCCAACAGTAGCATTGCTTATGGCACCAAAGGCCTGCGCGTGCAACTCCGGCTGGTGGATCAACCGTTAGTGGTGGACCGGAGCGCCGAGCCGTTCTCGGTGCCCGAGAACACGAACTCTTATTTCGCGAACGACGCCGTGGTTAGCGGGGATGAGTACACGACCGCCGCGGGCAGCAATCGTGCCACCGGCCGGCTCGCCGATGCGCCCAAGCCGAACCCGGTGAATGTCCTGCGCGTCTATGCGCTCGGGCCGGGGCAGACGCTGTTCGTCGATACCGGGGATTACCGGTTGCATTACCCCGTGCGCATCTCGAATACCCTTGGCCTCGGCAACGACGAGGGCTTCACCCTGACCGGGCCGGCAGCGGCGGGGCGCACGGCGCAACTGCAACCCGCCAATCCGTTGGACATCGCGCCCGTCCTCGAGCTGGACAACGCCGACCTGATGACTTTATCGCACCTGACCGTCGAGGGCGGTTCGTACGGCCTGCTCGTGCGCCACCAAAGCACGGGCTTCCGAGGCACGGACCTTTCGTTCGCGCATCATGCTCTCGATGGCGTGCGGCTTGATTCAGGGTCCGCCGCCGTCGAGTTGAGTGGCGTCCGGTCCGTCGGCAACGGCGGCGACGCCTTCCACCTCGAAGGGGTGGTGACGCTGTTGACTGGGGCTGAGGCGCGCGCCAGCGGGGGTCGCGGGGTGTTCATCCGTACGGATGCGGCCGCGTTGATCGAGAACACGAAGGCGCTCCAGAATGGGCGCGATGGCATTCTGGCGCAGGGACCGGTGACCGTTCGCCGCAGTGTGGCGGCGGAAAACCGCCGCCAGGGGGATGAGGGCGGCGCGGCGGCCGGGCTCCGATTGAGCGACGGCGGCGCCGCCGAGGAGAACGTCGTGTTCGGCAACGACCTGGGCATCTTTGCCCATGACAGCCTGGCGCGGGCAAATCGCGTTTACGGCAATGCGGGCCCGGGCATCCAGGCGACGGGCCAGGCCGTGATCAGCGGCAACGTGGTTTATACGAATCAATCGGGCCTGTTGCTCGATGGCAACTTCCTCGGCCGCGCCGATCATAATCTCGTCTACGACAACCGCGACGCCGGCGTGGAAGTGTTCTCGAACGTCGCGCCCGCCATCGAGTTGGTGAACAACACCATCTACCAACCCGCCGGCAACGGTGTCCATGTGGCGGTTGCCGCCAACAACGTTCATCTCCGCAACAACATCATCTGGACGATGCAGGGAGCGGGAATCGTCGTCGATGACGAGGCCCAGGACGGCTTCAGCAGCGACTACAACCTGCTCTATGCGACCGGCGCGGGCAAGACTGGCCATTGGCAGGGCCTGGACCGGCCCACTTTGGCCGCGTGGCAGAGCGCCGCATTCACGGACGCCAACAGCCTCAGCCAGAACCCGCTGTTCGTCGATGCCGACGGTGCGGACAATCTGCTGGGCTACCGGGGTCTCACCCAGGATGGGCGCGATGATGATTTCCACCTCCAAAGCCCGTATGGCAGTTTTCACGGCGGCTCGGCCGCACCGGTGCTGGATGCCGCCACCGGACTGCCGGTGCTGCCGGCGGCCACACTGACCAACGACGCGCGGCAGTCGGCGGCGTTAGACCGGGGCGATGCCGCCGACGGCGTCGGGAACGAACCGGCCCCCAACGGCGGCTTCGTGAACCTGGGCTTCGACGGCGGCACCGCGCTCGCCTCGAAGAGCGCCGCGCAGTACGTGCTGCTCCTGACCCCCGATGGGGGCGAAACGCTCCCGCAACGCCGGGACGCCAACATCCGATGGCGCAGTCACGACCGCACCGGAACCGTAACCCTCGAGCTGCTCCGCGCCGGTGGCACCGCCGCCGTGCTGACCATCGCCGCCTCGACCGAGAACGACGGCGAGTTTGTCTGGAGCGTGCCGGACACCTTGGCCGCCGGCGACGATTACTCGCTCCGTGTCACCCGTGGCGGCCTGAGCGACACCAGCAATGCGCCGTTCGCCATCACGGCGCCGATTACTGTCTATTACGTGAACGATGGAACGGTGCAGGCCGGTGACTGGACCACCGCCCCGGGCAACGATGCCAACCCGGGAGTCTTGCCCAGCGCGCCCAAGGCCTCAATCCGCGCTGTGCTCGAGGCCTACGCGCTGGGCGCCGGGGACGTGATCCGCGTCGATGCCGGGACTTATGTGCTGAGCGCGAACCTGTTGATCACCCAGGCCGACGCCGGCGTGCGGATCGAAGGCTACCATGATGCGCGCTTCCCGGCCCGGAGCGCGCTGCTCGACCGCCACAACACCGCCGCCGGCAGCTATGTGGTCGAGTTGCGGAACGCCGACAACGGGACCCTCGACAACCTGCAACTCACCGGGGCGAACGTCGGCATCTATGCGGCGGGCGATTCGGACACGCAGGGGCTGACGGTCACGGCTTGCACCATCTTTGGCAACCAACGCGCCGGCATCCAGCTTGGGCCGGGCAACCACCGCGCCACCCTCACCGGCAACGACCTTCGCGGCCCCAGCGCCTCGGATCCGAACGTCATTTCCTTGAATGGTCTCGAACTCGGCGGCGCGGACGCGCTGGTTTCCGACAACCAGGTCCATGGCCACGCCGATTCGGGCATCCGGCTCACAGGCGACCGGAGCCAGGTGGTGGGCAATCACGTCTATGAAAACCAATTCGCCGGCATCCTTGCGGCGGCCGAGGGTCCGGCGAACCTGATCACGATCAGCAGCAATCGCGTGCATGGCAACGGCTGGCTCGGGATCGAGGGGACCGGCCAGGTCTTGTTGGACGCCAACACCGTTTTTGACCAGGGCGGCGCGGGTGACGAAGGCATCCATCTCGTCGGCGCCGCGCGCGCCACCGCCAACGTCGTTTATGACAACGACATCGGCATCCTCCTCTCTGGGAACGGCGTCAGCGCCGCTGACAACCGCGTTTACCACAATACCACCGTCGGGCTCCAGGCGGATGGCCGCGCGACGCTCACTGGCAACCGCGTGTACGCCAACGGCACGGGCATCGGGCTGGGCCCGGGGTTCGACGGCGTCGTCCGCCACAATTTAATTTACACGAACACGCGCGAGGGCCTCCGCCTCGAGTACCTGCGCGGCGTTCAGGCGAACCTGGTCGTTGAGCAGAACACCTTCCACACCGCGGGAGGAACCGCGGTTCGCCTCGAGGCGCTTCTCGCCGGTTTCGATCTGCGCAACAACATTTTCTGGATCGACGGCGGCGCGGCGTTGTTCGTGGCTCCGGAGAGCCAGATCGGTTTTGCAAGCGATTACAACCTGTTCCATTTGACCGGCGGCGGGTTGCTCGCTGATTGGGGCGGCGCCCGGTTCACGCAACGCTCGGATTGGACCCTCGAGCTGGGCCTGGACCCGCACAGCCTCGAGGGCGCCCCACGGTTCCTCGACGCCGATGGCGCCGACAACCTGCTCGGTTACCGGGCGGCCACGCGCACTGACGGCGGCGCGGATGACGACTTCCGCCTCGGCGCGGATTCTCCCGCGATCGACCGGGCGGACCCCGCCAGCTACTACCTCGCCGAGCCGGCGCCCAACGGCGGCCGGGCTGACCTCGGTGCGTTTGGCAACACGGCGTTCGCCCCGGCGGGCTCCGCTCAGCTCGTTCAAGTGCTCGCCCCGGCTGGCCTCGAGAAAGTAGTCCTGGGCCAGAACGTGAACATCCAGTGGCAGACGTATGGCCTTGGGTCCGAGCGTACCGTGGCCCTGATTAACGCGGGCGGTGACACGGTCGATCGCTGGCTCGCGGAGGCCTACCGGGTGGGCGTGGGTATCGCCGGCCACATCGATTCGAGCATCTCGCTTGCGGGGGTCACGAACCCCGCGCCGTCGGCGGTCTATCAGGACTTTGTCGAGGCCCAATCCGGGGCGGGCCGGGCCCTAACCTACGAACTGCCCGTGCCCAACGGCGATTACAGCGTCCGCCTCCATTTCATCGAGCCCTTCAATTTTGGGGCCGGCAGCCGCCGGTTCGACATCCTCTTGCAGGAAACGGTCGTGGCGAGTGGCGTGGACGTGCAGGCCCTGACCGGCGGCATACGCCGGGCCATGACTCGAACCTTCAGCGCCACCGTGGGTGGCGGTTCCGGCCTGCGACTCCAGTTGCTGAACCGGACCGACCTGCCCGCGATCCTGTCGGCGATCGAGATCACCGCGGCCGTGCAGCCCGCGACGGCCGCGCCCACCGCGGACGTCGAGGCCTCTCTTGACGGCGGCGCTTCCTGGAGACTCGTGGCCGGCGCGGTCGCGGCGGACCCCCGCGGCTTGGGACAATTCACATGGACACCCGACGGCGAAAGCACCGGCGGCGGCGCGCTGGTCCGGGTCACGGCCAACCATGGGACGCGGCCGCGGGCTGTCTCGGCGCCGTTCCTGGTCGTCAACGCGGGCCACGACTACTACGTCAATGACGCGGAGGTCGCACCCGGCGATTGGACGACCGCGCCCGGGGCCAACACGAACGGTGGCAAGGATACGGCCCATCCGATGGCGAGCCTGACGGCCGTGCTGGCGGCCTACCGCGTCGGGGCCGGTGATGTGATTCACCTTGACAGCGGGCGTTACCTGGTGGCCCGCAACGTGGTGCTCGACGGGAGCCGGTCCGGGCTGCGCGTCGAGGGCTTCCTCCTGGCTGGCTCGCCGGGCCGCCGGGCGGTCCTGGACCGGGGCAACGCGGCCGCGGGCAACTACTTGTTCGTCCTCGAGTCCGCCGGCGGCGTGACGCTCGAGAACCTGGTGCTCACGGGCGCGCGCACGGCGATCGTCGCGAGCGGCCAGTTCGACCAGCCCGCCTCGATCATCGGCAATGACCTCTACGGCAACCAAGGCAGCGGCGCCGACGCCAGCGCCGCGGGCGCGGGCCTCGAGTTCCGCGCCAACACGGTTCATGACAACGGCGGGGATGGCCTGGTCCTGGCGGGCGCGGCCCGCGCGGTCGAGAACGTCGTGTCCGGTCATGCCGGTTCGGGCCGGGCCGGGCTCCGGCTCGCGCAGGGCGCCTCCGCGCGTGGCAACCTGGTGATGGGGAACTACGATGGCATCGTGGTCGAGGGCGCCACCGGGGTATGGGGCAATCGCGTGTTCAACCAGGGGCACATCGGGATCGTTCTCGGCGCCGGAGCGATTGGCGAGATCGTGGGCAACCGGCTCTACGACAACCCCACGGGCATCGCCCTGGTTACGCGCGATTTCCGCGGCTGGATCACGAACAACTTGATCTACCGGAACACGACGCAAGGGCTGCTGGTTTCCGGCTCGAGCTTCGCCGCGGCCGAGATCAGCAACAACACTTTCCAACAATCGGGCAGTCCGGCCATCGTCCTCGAAGAGCGCAGCGAAGGCATCGCGCTGCGCAACAATATCTTTGCGCAGGCTGGCGGCTCCGCGCTCCGCGTCGCGGCCGACAGCGAAAAGGGATTCTCGAGCGATTACAATCTCTTCTTCCTCACCGGCGGTGGAAAGACGGGCCAATGGGCGGGCCAGGATTACATCTCGCCCGCCGATTGGTTCTACGCCTTGGACCTGGACCGTCACAGCTTCGCCGCCGACCCGCGGTTCATCGATCCTGATGGTGCGGATAATCGGCTGGGCTTCGACCGGGCGACCGGCCAGGACTTTGGCCTGGACGATGATTTCCATTTGCGGGCCGGTTCGCCCGCCATCGACGCCGGGGACCCAGCGAGCTATTCGCTGGCGGAGCCATGGCCCAACGGCGGCCGCGCCGATTTGGGAGCCTACGGCAACACCGCCGAGACGGCGGCGTCGCCCGCGCAGGTCATCCAACTTGATGCGCCGAACGGCCTCGAGCGTTGGGAGGTGGGCCAGACCAACACCGTGCTCTGGCGCACGGCGGGCTTCACGGCGAGCCGCGCCGTGGCCCGCATCAACGTGGGTGGAGGCGCCGAGGCGGGGTGGCTCGCCGATCGCTATGCGCTCGGCCAACCTCTGGCTTTCACCTTCACCGACGCCCCAGGCCTTGCCGGTGTGGCCGCCCCGGCGCCCGGCGAGGTCTATCAAACGGCTCGGTTCGCTCCGTCCGGGATCGGCAAATCGTTGACCTATCTGCTGCCCGTGCCCGACGGCAGCTACACCGTGCGCCTCCATTTCGCGGACTTTGATAGCAACGCCGCCGGCCAGCGCCGCTTTGACATTTCCCTGCAAGGGGTGGTGACGGTCCAGAGCCTGGACCTCTTCGCCTCGACCGGTGGCCAGCGGCGCGCGTTGGCGGCTGCATTCGCGGTCAACGCCTCCGGCGGCCGGGGCATCCGGTTGGACCTGGTCAACCGCACCGATCAACCTGCCCTGCTCTCGGGCATCGAGGTGACCGCCGCAAATCCCTCTCCGGTCGGCGGCGCCGCCATGAACCTCGACCTGTCCACCGACGGCGGTGGCGCGTGGACGCCGGTTGCCAGTGGCTTGCCACTCGACGTCGAGGGTCAAGGCCGGTTCCTCTGGACGCCGCCGGTCGCTTTGGGCGGCAGCACCGGCCTCATGCGCCTGCGCGCCACGACCCCAGCCAGCCTCGCCGATCTTTCTGACGCGCCCTTCCTCCTGGTCAATGGTGGCCGCGACTACTACGTGAACGATGCCAGCGTGAGCCCGGGCGATTGGGCCAGCGCACCCGGCAACAACGCGAACCACGGCAAAGATCCAGCGCATCCCGTTGCCAGCCTCGTGAGTTTGTTCGCCTTCTACGACCTCGACCCCAACGATGTCATCCATGTCGATAACGGCCGTTACACCTTCGCGCGCAACCTGGCGCTCGAGGCGGAGGATTCGGGCGTGCGCATCACGGGCTTCTACTCGGCGTCCACCCCGGAGCGGGCCGCCATTCTGGACCGTGCCAGCACGGTGGCGGGGAGCTACCTCTTCGAGTTTGTGGGGGCGTCGAATGTCACCCTCGAGGCCCTAACCTTGACCGGGGCGGAAACGGCTGTCTTTGCCGGGAACGACTCGACCAGCACGGGCATCACCGTGCGCCAGAGCAGGATCTTCGGAAACCAGGAAACCGGCGTGTTCCTGGGTGAGCAGGTCAGCGGCGCCCTGGTGGCCGGCAACACCATTTACGGTGTCAAAGGCGGCTCGACGCTCGACGATCAGCGGTCCGGGATCGTGGTGCACGGCGCCGGCGCGCAGGTCATGGACAACACGATCTACGACCATCAGGGCGAGGGCATCTGGGTCGATGGCGCGGGCGCCGTCGTGCGCGGCAATGAACTCTATGGCAACGCGGTGGGCCTCCGCGCCGAGGGCGGGCAGGCCGGACAGACCCTCGTCGAAAGCAACCTTGTTCGTGCCAACGCCCGCACAGGCATCGAGGCGACCGGCAACGTCCGGATCGCATCCAACTCGGTCTTCAGTCATCTAACGGCGGGCGCGGTCGGGATCGAGCTTGGCTTCGGCGCGGTCGCCGTCGCGAACGACGTGTATCGCAACGCCACGGGCGTCGTGGCCGGAGCTACTTCAGGCGATACCGCCCGGGTCGAGCGCAACCGCGTGTTCGCCAATGAGGGGAGCGGGATCGTGTTGACCGCGCGCACGGTTGCGGTGGGCAACCAGGTCTATTCCAACGCGGTCGGGATCGAAGCCGGCCCGCTTTTCCAAGGCGGTTTCCTCGAGAACGTCCTTTACGCCAACACCGAGGAAGGGTTGCTGGTCCGGGGCGGCACCGCTGAACACCCGGTGGCTGTCTTGAACAACACCGTTGTCCAAACCACGGGCGTGGCCGTTCGCCTCGAATCCGAGGCCGAGCGCGTTCGGCTCCGGAACAACATTCTCACGATCGAGTCCGGCTACGCCCTGGACCTGACCTCGAACGACGCGGCGATGCTTGACAGCGACTATAACCTGTTCCGCAAGGGCGGCGCGGCGAACGCTCACCTTGTCCGTGCGGGGGGAAGCGACCTCGACACGCTGGCCGCATGGCAGCAAGCCTCGCGACTTGACGGCCTTTCCCTGGTGGCGGACGCACGATTCGTCGATCCGGACGGCGCTGATAACGTCTTAGGTTACCGCCCGGCGAGCGGCGGGTACGACGGCGGGGTCGATGACAACTTCATCCTGGCGGGCGGTTCGCCGGCGATCGATCGCGGCGATTCGTGGGCCGCTCCCGCCACCGACGCCCTCGGCGCCGCCCGCCGCGACGACCCGGGCACGGCGAACCTCGGCGCGCCCGACTACCTGGCGGGCGAGCAGACCGGCAGCCTCTTCACCGTGGCCGGCCAGGCCCAGAATTGGCACTCGGACGCCGGCTTCCTCCGGGTGGCGCTGCCGTTTGCCTTCTCCTTCTACGGCCAGACCTACACGGAGGTCTTCGCTTCGCCGGCCGGCTTCATCGACTTCGACGAAGCCGGGAACGACGGTTCGTCCAACTCGACCTCGGCGCTCGCCAGCCACCGGCGCATCGCCCCGCTCTGGGCCGACCTCGGCACAAGCGCCAGCGGGCGCGACCTTTTCGTTCAGACCAGCGTTGCCGGGCAGGTGACCATCCGTTGGAACGCGGCCCGTCGAACCGACGGCGCCAGTGCCGCCTTCGCCGTCACCCTCTTCAACGACGGCCGCTTGCGCTTCGACTACGGGGGCGGCAACGCCGTCGGACCGGCCACCGTCGGACTCTCCAGCGGCGACGGCGAGCATTTCCTGGTCTCGGCTTACTCGGGCCGCGCCAGCCTGGGCAACGCCAACTCGATCGAAATCCTGCTCACCAGGGAGACAAGCCTGCCGGACCTCGGGGCTTATGAGTTCGCGGGCTCGAGCCTCGACCATGCGGCGCCGGCGATCACCGCCACGACCCCCAGCCCCGTTCACGCGGGCGGCTCCGTGGTGGCCGGCGCCCGGCAGATCGAGATCTCGTTGAGCGAAGCCCCGAACCCGATCGACGCGAACGCTCCCGCCAACTACGAACTGCGCCGGGATGGCGGGGACGGCATTTTTGGCAATGCGGATGACCTGGTCTTCGAACTCGAGCCCGACCACCTGCCGGGGTCGGCGGGAGTCACCCTGCGCCTCCGCGAGCTGGACCTGTTCCCGGGCCGCTACCGCCTCCAGGTCTCACTCAATGGCGGCCTGCGCGACCTGGCGGGCAATGCCTTGGACGGCGACGCGGACGGCGCGCCGGGTGGCGCGTATGTCCGGGTGTTCCAGGTGATCCCCGCCGCGCCCGAGGTGGTTGAGTTCCTGGTGCAGGACGGCGCGCGCCAGCGGTCCCTGATCACCTCGCTGAGCGTCACATTCAACGTCGAGGTCGGCGCCAGCCTCGCGGCCGGGGACTTTGAACTGGTCAACCGCTCGACCGGGGCCCGCGTGCAGCTCGGCGCCGACGCGCTGGCTTACGACCCGGCCGCTCATCGCGCCACGCTCTCTTTTGCCGGCCTGCCGGGCGCGCGGCTTGCCGACGGCCGTTATCAGTTGACGATTCCGGCCAGTGCCGTGGCCAGCGCGGAGAACGTGCCGATGGCCGGCCCGTTTGCCGCGACCTTCGCCGTGCTCACCGGCGACGCCACCGGGGATGCCGTCACCAACGACCTGGACCTTTACCGCGTCTGGCAGAATCTCTTGAAGCCCGCCTTCGCGCGCGACCTGAACGACGACCTCAACGGCGACGGCCAGGTCACGGCCGAGGACCTCGCGGTTGTCAAGGGAAATTATCTGGCCGCCCTTCCGCCCCTGCCGTCGCCGTCCCTGGCGCCGGCCTTGCCACCGGCGGGCCTGGCCCGGCTGCTCGCCCAGGCCGTGGCGCTGCCGCCCGCCGCGCCCCTCCCGTCCCCGCTGGTCGTGGCGCCCGCGGCCGGCTCGGCCGCTCACACCACGCCGACGGCCGTGCCTGCGCTGGTTCCGGCGCTGGTCCTCCGCGCGCTCGATGCCGGGGCCGCGGGCGGGTCATCGGCCTGGGCGGCGAACACCGGGCTGAGCTGTGCCCGAACGGACGCCAGCTTCGCGCGCGGGCACGATGGATCACCCGCCCGCGAACCCCTGGCGACCTTGCGCCCGTTCGAACGGACCGAGCGCTTCCTGTGCCCCGTGGTGCTGCACCTCTTGGATGATGCGCGCGGGCCTGGCCTTCAACACAGCGCCCTGGCCGAGGATGAACCGGAATGATCTGCTCACGTAGAATCTTGTTGCTGGCCTGGGCCTGCTTCGGCCTGGCCGGCGTCCCGCGCCTGTCCGCGCAGGCCGTGGCGCTCACCATGAGCCTGGACACGAACCGGGTCACGGTGGGTTCGACCACCACGCTGCGTGTCTATGCGCAGATCGTCCCGGCGCTGCGCCCCACGTCCGATCGCATCTTCTCGTGGTACGTGGATTTGCAGGGGGTTAACACGGCCGCGGTGCAGGGGGAATTCGCGCGCCTTGACACGTCCGCTTCCGACAACGATCCGGTGCTCTCCTCGCGCGGCGTCTCCCAAGGCCCGGACAGGATCGGCATCTTCAACACCTTCCTTTCCCGAGACGGCGCCGGCCGCGATGGCCCGGTCCTGCTCTTTTCCCTGCCCCTGACCGGTCGGGCGGCCGGACGCACCACCCTTCGCGTAGCGGCCGGTTCGGGCGTCCCGCACCTCGCCGCCGACTTCATCGTGGCCCCTGCCGGCGGGGGCGAGCCCGCGTTCGGTGGCGACTACTCGGTGGCCGCGTTGGAACTCGAGGTTGTGTCCGAGTCGTGTGCGGTCCGGGCCACGCTGGCACAGGTTACCCTGCCCGGTGGCCAGAACCGCGTCACCATCAGCTTCACGCCATGTCCGGGCTTTGCCCACGTGGTCGAGTTTCGGGACGCGCTGGGGCCCGGGCCGTGGCAGGCCCTCCCTGGGGCCCCGCACACCGCCGGCACCGTGACCGAAACCAACTCGGTTCCGCGGCGGTTCTACCGGGTGCGCCTCGCCCCACCGTAGCCAGGGCCTGCGGGGCGTTTGTTGGCCGGCCTTTAGGCCGCCTGACAGGCTGAAGCCAGCACTACGAACGTTGGCGGCTACTTGGCGTCTTTTTCCATCTCGGCCAGGAGCGCGTCCACGGCCCTATCCATCTCGTGGTCGCGCACGTTCTTGTAGCGGATCACCCCTTTGGCATCGAGCACGTAGGTGGTCGGCCACCCGTTCACGTTCCAACGGCTGGCGATCGGTCCACTCGTGTTCCCGCCATCCCACCAGGAACGCCAGGTCATTTTCTCTTTCGGGATGACCTGCTTGAGGTGGTCCTTGGGATCGCTGTTGATGCCAAGCAGTGCGAAGGGTTTGTCCTCGAGGCGCTTCACGAGCGACCGCTCGTGTGGGTACATGGCCCGGCAGGGGCCTCACCAATCACCCCAGAAATCCAGCACCACCACTTTCCCCCGGTATTCGCTGAGTTTGAACTTCTTGCCCTCGACGTCCTCGCCCTCGATCTCGGGCGCGGTCTTGCCGATAACCAGATTCCGCGCTTCAAAGAGGTAGGCCCCGGCGGATTCGCCCAGGGTGCCACGATTGCCGGCCTTGACATCCCCGTATTGTTCGATGACCTCGTCGAACAGTTTCTCGGCGCCGCCACTTTCCTGCTGGCGCCGCATGGCCCGGCAGAAAAGCGCCATGCCCCGGACCGCTCGGTGCGGGCTTTTCTCGACCATGGTCTTGAGCGCCTTTTCGGCTTGCTCCCCGCCGCTATAGACCAGGCTGTAGCACACCTCTCCCAACTTGTCGCTTTCCAGGTAATGCGTCAGCAGCAGGTCTAGGGCCTTGCCGGCCTCGTTGCCGTTGCGCGCGCGCTGCACGACCCACAGCAGCGCCTTGAGCGCCGCCGGGTCCTTGGGGCTGGCCTCGGCGATCTTCAGGAACCGCGCGGTGTACTTCTCGGGGTTTGGGTACTTCTCTGCGAATACCTTCTGGCGTTCTTCGTCGGTCTTGGCCTGGCTATAGGCCTTCTGGAACTCCTGCATCGCGGCGTTGAATTCCTGTTCCAGGGCCTCGAGGGCCTCGGCGGGCGATTTTTTCGTGTGTTCCTGGGCAGCGCGGACCGGCCCCAGGAGCGCGACCGCGGCGGCCAGGGCGGCGCAAGTCAGCAGCCAGCGCAGAGGCCTGTTGAAGTAGTTAAAGTGCATGGGCAGATAATCTAACCCTGAAGAGCCGCTTTTGCAACTCCGAACGCGTGAGGGCGTGAGGGGCGTGAGGGCACGAGGGCGCGGGCCGCGCGGGGGCGGGTGATCCCCCCTCTCCCATCCGATGGGAGAGGGTGCCCGAAGGGCGGGTGAGGGGGCAAGATCAGTTATGAGTTATGAGTTATGAGGGATGAGTGCCGAGGGCGACAAGTGACGAGTGGGAATTAGCTTGACTTGCAGCACGTATCGTTCCAATAACGCACCGAATGAAGTGCTTCGTCACAGGAGCGTCAGGGTTCATTGGGGCGAACGTGGTGCATGAACTGGTGGGGCGAGGCCACCAGGTCAAGGCGGTGGTTCGGGCCGGCAGCGATCTGCGTGGATTACAGGGAGCCGCCTACGAGCCGGTCACGGTCGATCTGGGGGATCAACCGGCCCTGGCCGCGGCGATGCGCGGATGTGACTGGTGTTTCCATCTGGCGGCGAGCTACCACCTTTGGCTTCGGGATTACGACCAGATGTACCGGGACAACGTCGATGCGACCCGGTACGTGGTCCAGGCGGCCGGCCAGGCAGGGTGCACACGGATCGTTTATACCAGCACGGTAGGGTGCATCGGGCTGCCCAGACCGCATCATGGGCAACTCACGCCGTCGGACGAGGAAACCCCGGTATCGGCGACCCAGATGAGCAACCACTACAAGATGTCCAAGTGGCGGGCGGAGGAGATCGCCAAAAACCTCGCAGGCAAGGGTTTGCCGATCGTGATCGTCAATCCCACCGCCCCGGTCGGCCCGCGGGATGTCAAGCCCACCCCCACCGGCCAGGTGATCGTCGATTTCCTCAACCGCAAGATGCCGGCCTACTTGGACACGGGCCTCAATTGGGTGCATGTGCGCGACGTCGCCATGGGACACATCCTCGCCGCCGAGAAGGGCCGCATCGGGGAAAGGTACATCCTCGGCCACGCGGACGGGAACTGGACGATGAAGGAGGCGTTCAAAGTGCTGGCCGAGATCTCTGGGCTCCGAGCGCCGTTGTTTCGCCTGCCGTTCGGGGTTGCCTTGACAGTGGCCCACGCGAACGAGTTTCTCGCCAGGTTCACAGGCAAGCCGCCGCGCGCGCCGCTGGCCGGGGTGAGGATGGCGCGCTACAAGATGTTCTTCAACCCGGCTAAGGCAATCCGCGAGCTTGGGCTTCCGCAAACGCCGCCACGCGAGGCCCTGAAGGACGCAGTTGCGTGGTTCCGAGCGAACGGGTACGTCAAGGGCTAAATGGCCGTACCGCTAGGGCCGGACGGCCCTATGCCCGGCCGGGAACGGCGGTGTCGTAGCTGATCGGAGGGACGATTTTGCCGTCGCCAGTGGTGATCTTGCGGCTCTTCTCGTCGAACAACAGCATCAGGCTCAAGCGTTCGGACATCTCGGCCAGAGCCAGCACGACGTGGGCGCGGATGGCGAGGTCGATGCTGGCGAAGGGAGTCGCGCCCGTGCGGATGCAATCGAACCAGTTCTTCTCGAGTGGCGGCAGGCTGCCGGGCGGACGCGGGAACGAGAACTCCTCGGGTTCGATTTCCTCGGCGAAGTTTCGTTCGGGCTTGCGTTGGACCTGGTTCTGGCCGGAGGAGAAGTAGATTGTGCCCTTTTGGCCCCGGAGCATCTCCTCGATGCCCTTCTCGTTGACGGTGCTGCCCACGACGAGGAGGGTCAGGCCGCTGGGGAACTCAGCCAGCAGATGGGTCGTGTCGGTGATCTCGCGATCGAGGGAGACCTTGCGCGTGCCCGTGCAGGCGACGCGCCGCGGGAACTCGGGGTTGCCGGTGGCGAGCATCAAGGGCAGGAAACGATGAGGGAGCAAGTTCCCGATGATCCCGGAATTGTAGGCATAGTATTTGTGCCAACTGAAATAGTGGTTGGGATTGAACGGGATTTTCGGAGCGCGCCCGAGCCATCGGTTCCAGTCGAGGTTGCTCTCGTTGGCGTCGGAGTCCACCGGGTATGTCCATTCGCTGTTGCGGGGATGGTTGCGGCAGTAGGAGCCCTGCCCCCAAACGAGCGGCCCGATCTTCCCGGCCTGGACCCATTTGGCCGACTCGTGAAACATGGGATCGGCGCAGAATTGCGAGCCGACCTGAAAGACTTTGCCCGTGCGTTTAACGGTATCGTAGATCTGGAAACCCTCGTCGAAATAACGGGCGAGCGGCTTTTCGCCGTAAACGTGTTTGCCCGCCTGCATTGAATCGATGGCCACCTGGGCGTGCCAGTTATCGACGGTCGCCACGCACACGGCGTCAATGTCTTTTCGCTCGAGCAACTTGCGGTGGTCGGTGAACGCGTCGGCATCGCGCAGCTCGAGGTAGGTCCTGGCCTTCTGCAAGTTCTTTTGGAACACATCGCACACGGCGACCTGCGCGATGTTGTTCTCCTGCGCGTTCTCTTTCTGACTTCGGACGTGGGCCATGCCCTGGCCACCAACGCCGACATAGGCGACGGCGATGCGGTCGTTGGCCCCGATCACGCGGCCGGTGGAAGGCGCTTGATTCTGGCCATAAACCGGGGTGCGGAACACGTTCGCGGCCGCGACCGTTGCGGCCGCGGTGGCGGCTTTCTTGATGAAAGTGCGGCGGGACTCGCCCTCGAGGTCGAAGCTGGCTTGGCTTGAATTCATAGGAGATGATCTGGCTTTTGCGAGGGGAAGGGTAACGACGGTGGCCCCCCCGGTCGAGTCCTGATTTGAATTTGTCATTTGAGTGTTGGCGTCAATAGGGGGAAACAACGCTCGCCCTCACCCCCAGCCTCCGCCAAGGCTTCGACGGGCAGGGTCACTCATAACTCATAACTCGTAACTCCTAACTGGTCTTGTCACTTGTCTTGTTTCTTTTCGCCTTTCCGTTCCCACTCCAGGTGCTAGCCTTCCCATGATGACAAAGCGCTCTCCCCTTCCCCACTGGACGCGGTCTTTGCCCTTGCTGCTCGTGCTTGGCGCTCTCCCGGCGCAGGAAGTTCGCGCCGCCGCGGCGGGCGAGGTCGAATTGCTCCGGGACCAATGGGGTGTAGCCCACGTGTTCGCTTCGCGCGAGGCCGATGGGTTCTTCGGCCTGGGCTTCGCTTCCGCGCAGGATCGTCTGCTCCAGGCGGACCTGTTGCGGCGGCGCGCGCGCGGGCAATTGGCGGAGGTGTTCGGCGAGAAATGGGTGGATTCGGATCGCAAGTTCCGGCTTGCGGGCCTCGCCCAGCACTGCGCGGCGGCGCTGGAACGATTGCCCGCCGAGATGCAGGAGGACCTGGCGGCGTACGCCGCCGGGGTCAACGCCTACATGCGTTCCGATCCAGCAGGGGTCCAGCGGCGGTTCGCCGCGCTGGGGGTTCAGCCCGCGGCATGGACACCGAGCGATTGCCTCGCCGCTTGGCACGGATTCGCGGAGGTCTTCGATCACCTCTATGACGAAAGCGTGGTGCAGTTCTACAACGAGTTCAGCGACCTGGTCCGGACGGTAGGCGAGGCTGAAGCCAGCGCGCGGCGGGGGATGGTGGTGGATGACCAGGCGGCCATCGTCAGCGAGGCCGAGTTCGCCCGGGACAAGGAGAGCTACGCCCGTCTCAAGGCGCGCCCGCGAAGTCCGGGCTTCGCTCCTCGGAGCGCAACGAACCAGGCCGTGCGATTGAGCCACGCGTGGGCCGTGGATGGAACACGCTCGACGACCGGCAAGCCCCTGCTCGAAAGCGACCCACAGACGTCGGTGAACCTGCCTGCGATCTGGTACGAATTTCACCTTGCGGCGGGCCGTTATGACGTGCGTGGCGTTGGCGTGGCCGGGTGCCCGGCGATGCTCGTGGGTTGGAATCGGCGCGTGGCCTGGGGCGCGACCGCGCTCGGGGCGGGAGGCACGGTCACTTTTCTCGAGCGACTCGCCACGAACGGCACCAGTCCAGGTTACGTCCTGCGCGGGCAGACCCAGGCCTTCACGCGCCGACTCGAGCGCATCGCGGTCAAGGACGGGCCGCCCGTGATCCAGGAAATCCTGACCAATCCGCACGGGTTCGTGTTCAACTCGCTGGCACGCCAGACCCGCGCGGGCGAGGGCTTGGTGAGCTACTTCAAACAGGCGCAAGACCAGGCCACCTCGGTGCGCGGGATGCTCGAGTGGATGCGCGCCGCCGATTGGACCGAGTTCCGCGCCGCCATGCGGCATTACTACAGCCCGGGCTTGCACCTGGTGTATGCGGACACAGCCGGGAACATCGCTTACCAGACCGGCGTGCAAGTCCCACTCACCCGGCGCAGCCCGCGCCTGGCGCTCGAGGGCTGGACCGGCGAAGACGAGGTGCGGGGAACGGTCCCGCTCGAGGACCTGCCGCACCTGTTCAACCCGGAGGCGCATGTCATCAGTCATGCCAACAACCTCCCCGTTGGCGCGTGGTATCCGTACGACCTGGGCCTGAGCACCGGCGGCATCGGCGACACCACGCGCTCGATGCGCTTGCGCCAGATCCTCGAAGGCCAACGGAAGTTCTCGGTGGACGACTTCGAGGCTCTGGTGCATCGGGATGACGTGAACGCCGCCGTGGCGGCGCTCTGGCCGGCCGCCAGACGCGTGGCCGAGGAAGACGCGCCGAATGACCCTGCCCTCACGCGCTTGCTGGATGGGCTCAAAGACTGGGACCTCCACTTTCGCTCGACCGAAGACAGTTACCCACACGCCATGGCGTTGGCGGGGAACCTTGTTCTGGCCTATCGGGCCTCGGGCCTGCGCGACCGATTCGGGGGCGGCGAAGGCGGGATTTGTCATCTGGCGCGCCGTATCGCCGAGCAGGGAGGGCCGTCTCAGGCAGCGCCGCAGGATCGGGCGGTTCGCGGTTATCTGCTGAGTTGGCTGCGGGCGGCGGCGACGGGCGGAGGGAGGCGGGGAGCGGGCGCCAGCGAGCGGCCCGCCGCGGCGGCAGTCCGCCGCGAGCCGGCCACGCACAAGATGCCCTACCAAGCCAGCGGCCCGCTGGCGTTCCCGTCGGTCGATCCGGCACTGGACATGGTGTCACCGCCGTTGCACTGCACGGAAACGGGGACGATCTGGTCGCAACACGGCAATTCCTATTCGCAGATTGTTGACCTTGGCGACGTGGATCGCTCGCGGTCGCTGTTGCCGCCCGGCGTTTCGGAAGACCCCGAGAGTCCATACTACACGAATCAAGTCGCGCTCTGGGTTCGCGGAGCCACGCACCCGGCGCCCTTGTCCCGCAAGGCAGTCGAGGCTCTGACCGTCTCGAGGAAAACCCTTCAAGCAGCTCCTTACGCGGGGCCGTGCGCACCGGCGATCACCCTCGCACCCACGACCGACGAGCCCGGGGTCCGGTTCATCGCCGCGATTCCCCAGGCAAACCCGGGCCGCCAGGCAGCCGCCGCCCAGCCGCTCCCAGGCCGCAAGCCCGATGACGCTCAACTCGAAGCCAGCCTGCGCTACCTCATCCGCACCGAACGCACTCCGGACGAAGTCGAGACGCGCATCGCCGAGCTCAAGGCGTATGTGAAGGAGAGTTCCGCCCTGCGCGCGGAACTGGTGAGCGGGCTCAAGCTGGTGCTGCACCTGAAATACGGGACCGCCGTGTCGCAGGAGAGAATGGCCGGCTTGCTCCGCGAACTGGACAACGAGCCGGGCAAGTGACGGCTGACTTCGGCCCCGACGAGGATCGCGCGTTGTTGGCGAACGATTTGAGCGGCATCCGCCAGATGATGTCGGCAGCCCACATGTTCGCGAACGAGAATCTGGACTTCCTCCCGTTCCCGGACTGGGTTCCCACCCGACCGGGACGGACAATTGGGCTGTGCACAGGAACCTGCCGGATGGCGCGGGCAAGGAGGCAAGGACGATGCGCTCCCGCACTCGAACGAGGAGAGCCAGCGACCCAGGAGCAAGTCCGAAAACGTGGGCGGCGTGGCGCCGGTAAGTTCGGGTACGGGTTCGGGTTTCACGGTGAAGGTGTCGAAATGGTTCTCGCAGGAGTTGGCGGGCAGGAACATCCGGCCCCTGAATCCAAACGCGGAGGGGCCGAATGACGTGTGGTATGTGGTACATGTGGTACAACCCCGCCTCGAACAACGGGACCCACTAGGCCGCGGGCGCGGGACGGCCTACAGGGGGCTGGGCGTCCCCGGCCTGACCAGAAGGCGGCGGTATGACCGGCTGAGGTGGCCCGCCCACCTTCCCTCCAGTGATCAGGTTAGGTTCCCGTCGTCGCCTTCTTTTCCTTTTCTTTGTCAGTGGCGAGCTGAATCAACGAGTTCAGCTGAGTCTTCCGCGCCTCTCTCGTGATGTACCAGTCCCTCAGTAGCATCTCAATGAGCTCGATCAAGAGCTCAGCCTCCTGAGGTTCCACATCCACGATGACGTTGATATCAGTCTCCATGTGAGCGCCGATGTTGCCCACTTTCCGTACAGCCTCGATTCCCTGCCACGTCAGAGGCTCAACCCTGTCCTTGATGGCAGCGATCTCGTCAACGAGCCGTCCTGGCTTCACTTTCCAGAAGTCTCTAATGGCTCCCTGAAGACACCTTCGCGACAAAGTGGCTGAGGCCTTGGGGCTCGTGTCGCGGATCAGGCACGCTTCGTTGTAGTCGTCGAGGATGGCTTTGGGGATGCATGACGGAAATGATTGAGCTCGAGAATCGGGAATAAGGGTCCAGGAGCGCAATTGCCGACCGGATACGCACCTAAGGTTTGAGTCCTGCGCCGCCTCGCGGAGAAAAACGGTGAGCGTGAACCTCTTGCACTTCGGGTTAGGGCACACGATGAACTGAGTAACGAATGACCGGGCCCCTGCCGAGTTCGTGATAGTCAGGAAGGTGGCGTCCGTATGCACGCTCTGGTCGGTTATGGTGGCGTTGCGAGCGCAAAACGGGCAAGTCCAGTCGAAGTTTGGCATAGCAATTGACGGGGAGCTAGCGCCGGCCCTGAGCGACGCGGGCGACCAAGCCCGTCCCCATTGGCGACCGACCTGATCCGTCGGCGTGCCGCCATCCGAGCAGCAATATGAAGTAGCTCGCGGCCTTGACTTGGGCCAGGCAGGTGTCCAGAAGTGCCGCGCCTTGATGCGGCAGCGCACTCGGATCGAACAACTCGTAATCGACGTGCCGCTTTTTGCTCCGTTCGGCAGAGGTGCGAACGGCAGCAACTGCGGCGTCACGATAACCCCTCAGGTCCGAATACGTGCTGCTTAGGTAGAAATCAACTGGCATCATTCACCCAAAGGTTGCGCTACTGACACGGTGATGCGCAAAGACCGAGTTCAGCACTCCTGACGCACCGGCACTAGGCCTGGTGGCATGCAATCCCGCAAGGCAAGACCCCCAGAGTACCCGAACCGTCCGACGGGTCGCGGGAGAGACCAGGCTCTTGTGTTGTTCCATCTTCCCCGGCCTGTCCAGCCGCAGCTTCCGAGGGAAGGCGGACGGCGCGCCCGCGGCTCTCGCGTGCCGAATCCTCGGGGTTCGCTGCAGCGGCGCGGCTGGGTGCGCCGTTTCGAGTGCCACTCATACATCAATCCTCAGGCCTGCTTCAACGTCCCGTGTCAGCTCTAGCCGACGGCCAACGGAAAGAACCGCTACACGACCACTCGTGAACTCGATCTGCTGCTGAGGGTGGACGAAAGCGTCCATCGCTGCTCTGAATGACGTGACCGAAGCACCGGTCCGCTCGCGCGCCAGGCGTGCGAACAGCCAGAGCGAAAGAGGCAGCCCGCTGAAAATGCGGTCGCCTGCCACACTGAAGGACCCTGACCCCTTCTCCTTGCGAGCCTGCTCAAGCTGACTGGCTTCGATGACAATCGGCGGTGCAAGTGTGGAAAAACCCATATCGTAAAAGAGATAGGCGGCAGCCTCCCCAAACTGCGACCGCAACGTGTCGAACTGATACGCGTCAATCTGGGCTGAACCGTCCGACTTCTTGGCCTGAAACGCCGCGTAGCGGGTGAGCGGTGGCCAGTCGGGCAAATCAACGTGAAGTATCAGGCCCAGGTCGGCGCCCGTGCGCTTCTCAAGGCGTCCACCTCGCGACAGGTCGTAGTAGATGAAATCCACGTCTCTGGCCTCATGATACCGCTCCTCGCCCTGACGACGAAAGTGGCCGCTTGCCAAATGGATTGCTGCCTCAATCTCCGAAACCAGACTGCCCGTGAGGCGCTCCTCATGGCTGCGCTGCGGAACGAATCGCAGAGAAAACCGAGCCTCAGCTCGGGCAAAAGCGGCGAATACCGTATCAAGCAACGGATGCAGGCCGAAACCGTTGGTGAAGATGTCCTCAACGAATGCTCGCGCGTCCGGCTCGCCGTCGCAGCAAGGACAGAAGCGGTGGTGGTGACGGGGGAAGAGGCCGTGAAGGCGGTAACGGTCTTTCTCCGCCCATGCAAAGTAACCTCGCTTCTCGCGGGAGAGCAGCCAGAAATCTTGTTTGAAGGCGTCCAGCACGGCGATAGCACCAAACAGTATTTATCGGCCGCGATGTCCCCGCCAATGGTGGACTGGTGTTTCGGTTCCCATCGTGGGATGAGTCTGACGGGGAGCGGCGGCATTGCAAGCCCGATTTCTGGAAAGGTCCGGGGCCTTCGCCAAGGCAAGGAGGCCACGGCAGGCGCGCTTGATGGCGTGGCGCGGCTGCCTTGGACGGTTTGCGGCGTTCATGAACGGATGGGCGGTGATGGTGCGTGGTACAAGTTAGGCTGTTGTCATTTTAGGAACTCTCTCTCCAGCGCCTCACGTAGTCTGTCGTCAATGGTCCTCGAGAGCTGTCCCCGAATCATCTCGTCGATCTGAGGGGTCAACGTCGCGATGACGTCGGTGGCAATTTGCCGGTAGAAGTCGGCCTGAACGCTCCCGAACTGCCGTCGCAAGCGGTCCATCTCAGCGACGATAAAGGCTTTCAATTCACACAGGTTCTTCTCTAGTGCGTTGAACTGGTCGCTGCAGGGGTCCTTGTCTTCCACGCAGTAGCGCTGTGGTTCAGCCTCCTCGGTCTCATCCTCCAACTCGTGCCGCAGGCTTCGCTCAAGTCGATCCTCCAGCCCTTCCTCCAACTGCCTTAGAAACTCCACGCGTATGCTCTCGAGGAAATCTTCGGTTACTGACGAGATGACCTCGTGCCTCACCTGCTGGACGATTTCTTCTCGGAGGCTTCCCATTCAGGTCGTGGTGTGCTGGTGGCGCCGGCGGACGCTCTCGATGGCTCGAAAATCACGCGCTCCGTCTTGTCTGCAGCCACAAACTCCTCAGCAAGCCCTGGAGTTGCGTGTAGTAGGTCAGAAGCTCGACGTACCTACACTGATCAAGGACTTCGGGAGGCGCGGCTTCGGACAATGCCGGATTCGAGGCAACGAACGCAGACCGCGTGCGGTTGTACTCCGCGAGAAAATCGGGTGTCGGAGTCGCCAAGAGTTCCCGTTGCGACATCTTCTCGATCACGCTTATTGCCGCTGCAGCCCTGCTCAGAACTGCCTCGTTTGTGAGGCTCATACGCCTAAACGGATGCGATTGCATGGGATAGCCATGGCCCGGGAGTATTTATTGCGCGTGCCCTCCAGTCCAACGGTGGACTGGTGCTTCGGGTCCCATCATGGGGTGAGTTTGACGGGGAGCGGCGGCATTGCAAGCGTAATTCCTGGGAAGGTTCGGGGGCTTTGCGAAGGCAAGGAGGCACGGCGGGCCCGCTTGATGGCGCGGCGCGGCTGGCTCGGTCGGTATGGTGCGCTCATGGAGGGGTGCGCAGTGTTGGCGCGCGGGCTGGCTGGCGCTGGTCACGCGCGCGGGTCGGCAATCTCATGCGACCTCCGCCGCTGAGGTGCTTTTGACGCGCTTGTGTCGGTTGTGTTCGTTGTGCTGGTTGTGTTGCTTGAGGTCAGGGCCCAGCCGAAATGGTGGACGCGTGAACGGAAGTCCCCGCGGAACGCTGTCATGTTAGGCTCGTCTCTGGCCGGGGATGATCCCAGAATGAGCAGGTGAACTCGATTGCAACGCTGCTTGGCGGCCTCGAGGCCGGGCGTCGGCCTGGTCCTGCGGCTGCCACTCCCGCCGGGTGAACTCACCAACGGGCGACCAACGTGGCACTACGCTCGAGGCCGCGGCAACACTGGCCCAACGCGGCGCGGGCGATTGGTTCGGCCCCGGCCTCTTCGCGGCGCTGCTGGCGCTGGCGTTGGCGGCCGCCTTTCCCGGTGTGCTCGCCGGCTTCGAGACCTTTGGCTATCGTGATTTCGGCACGTTCACCTACCCCCTGGCTGCCTATCACCGCGAGTGCTTTTGGCGGGGCGAGTTGCCGTTATGGAATCCCTTGAACAACTCGGGGCTGCCGTTCCTGGCCCAGTGGAACACGCTGGTGCTCTACCCGTTGTCCCTCATTTACCTGCTCCTGCCGTTGCCCTGGTCGCTGAACCTGTTTCAACTGGCGCATCTGCTGCTGGCCGGCCTTGGCATGTACCATCTCGCGGCGCGTTGGTGCGGCGATCGGCTGGGGGCGAGCGTGGCGGGGATGACCTTCGCGCTGAACGGCGTGACACTGAGCGCGCTGATGTGGACGAGCATCATCGCCGCACTGGCCTGGATGCCGTGGGTGCTGCTCTGGACGGAACGCGCCTGGCGGGAAGGGGGAAGGCGGGTGATCATCGCCGGCCTGGCCGGTGCCCTCCAGGTGTTGACCGGCGCTCCCGAAGTGGTGCTTTTGACTTGGGCGATCCTGGCGCCGGTCGCGGTCGCGGAATTCGTGGCCCGCCGTTCGCCGCCCCGGGTGGTGGCGGCACGACTCGGCGGGGCTGTGACCATCATCGCCGGCCTGAGCGCGGTCCAGGTGCTGCCCTTCCTGGACTTGGTGGCGCACTCGGACCGCACTGCCCAGTTCGTGGCGGCACAAGACCAGGCCGCACGTTGGTGGACGATGCCTTTCTGGGGCTGGGCCAACCTGCTCGTGCCGCTTTTCCGCTGCCAATTGACCCCTATGGGCACCTACGTGCATGCCGCGGAGTCCTGGGTGGCGTCCTACTACTGCGGGACGGCGGTCATGGTCCTGGCGTTGCTTGCTGTGGTCGGCCTCCGTCGCCGGCGGCGGGTCCTGTTCCTCGTCGGCGTGGGGGTGGTCGCCTGGTGGCTGGCCCTCGGGCCCAAGGCCGGGCTGTTCCATTGGCTGCGGTCGATTTTTCCCCTGGTCGGCCTGATGCGGTATCCCGCGAAGTTCGTGTTGGCGGGTATTTTCGTGGCGCCGATGCTGGCTGCGTTGGCGGTGGCGCATCTTCGCTCCGCGGCGGCGACTGAACAACACAAGGCCTGGCGTCAACTGGCTGGCCTGAGCGGACTGCTGCTGGCGCTCATCGTGGGGATCGGCGCGTGGGCCTTGTGGCGTCCGGGGTTTGGCGAGAACTGGGGCATGACCCTGCGCAGCGCCTTCCAGGGCGCGGGGAGCCTCGTTGTTGGCGTCGCCCTGTTGCGCCTCTGCTGCGGCGAGCGTGCGGCCCGGCGGGGGGTGGGCGGCCTGGCGCTGCTGGCGCTGCTCGCCCTCGAGGCCTGCACTCACCTGCCCAACCTGGCCCCGACGCTCGGCGCACAGGCGCTCGAACCCCATGTTGTCACGCTCGCGCCCCAGCCGCGGTTGGGTGAGTCCCGCGCCTTGGCGAGCTTCGAGGCGGTCCGCACCGCTCACTCGAATCCCCAACCGAGCGTTTTCCAACACCTCGCCCTCGACCGCCTCGGGCTGATGTATAGCTGCAACCTGCTCGAGGGCATCCCGATGGTCGGGGGTTTTTTCCCGCTTTACCTGCGCGAGATGGCGGTGACCGAGGCCTTGCTCAGCGAGAAGTTCCCGGAACGCTTGGCCGATTTCTTCGGCGTGCTCCAGGTCACGGCGCCTAAGACGATGACGACCTGGAAGGCGCGTCCGACCGCCCTGCCCTTGGTGACTATCGGCCAGTCCCCCGTGTTCGAGTCCCCCGCCAACGCGCTGCGCGCCTTGGCCCGCGAGGACTTCGATCCGCGTCGCGTCGTGTATCTGCCGCCCGAGGCGCGGTCCGCAGTCATGGCCACGAACCAGCCCGCCGCGCGCGTCGCGGTCAGCCGGTTCACGGCCCACTACATCGAGTTGGAGGTCGATACGCCGGGGCTGGCGTTGGTCGTGTTGGCGCAGGCGTACTATCATCCCTGGCGGGCATTCGTGGAGGATCGCCGCGTTGCCTTGTGGCGGGCGAACTGTGCCTTCCAGGCGCTCGAGGTCCCGGCGGGCCGACACCGCGTCGTGCTGCTCTACTTCGATGGCTGGTTTTACGTCGGGGCGGCGTTGGCGGTGGTGACACTGGCGTTTTGCGTGGGTCTCTGGTGGCGCCGTCCCCGTGCCGGCTCGGGCTTGCCGAGGGCCTGAGCTCCCTGCTCCTGGCGCTGCCTGTGCTCCGGAGCTTGACCGGGGAGTGACAATAACGTGTGACAATTGCTACAGAAATATGCACATGTCCCGTCCCGCCGCGCCTGGCCCATCATCCGCGGCCCCGCAGCGGCCGCAGGCCGACCAGACAGCGAGCGCCGAACAGCCTGGGGGCGCGTGAAAGGCGGGCGTCGAACGCTTGAAGCCGGGCCAGCCAGGCGGCGGGATAGAAGGCGGGCCGGCTGAATCCCCCGCACAGCAGATAGGCGAAACTGGCAAAAGCCTCCGCGTGAAAGACCTCCCAACCGGCGGGCCAGCCGGGGACCTCCCGCCGAAAGAGCAACCGGGTGGCATTGCCCTGCGCGGCGTAGTAGCGGCTCGGACGCGGCGCGGTGGCTGCGAGATCGATCGGCCGCCGCCAGGCCACCGGCTCATGATGGAACCAGGCATAGGCGGGAAAACTGGCGACGCTCAGGAACGGCTCGAACAACAGCACACGTCCGCCTTCGCCCAGCACGCGCCTGGCCTCGCGCAGGAAGGCGTTGGGAGCCTCGAGATGGTGGAAGACGTCGAAGAGGATCAAGTGCGAGACCGTGCCGGAGGCGAACGGGAGTGCGTAGCCGTCGCACAAGAGGTCCAGCCACGGATTGGGGAACAGGTCCGTGGCGAGCGCGGCGGGCAGATGGGTCTTGAGATTGCCGATGCCCGAGCCCAACTCGACGATGCGCCCGGCCAACCGCGGATCGATGAGGGCGCGGATGCGCGCGTAGAAACCCGCGTAGAGCTGGCGCAGGAGCGGCTTGGACTCCCACGCGCGCCGGTTGCGCTGGATTTCGAGCTGGTGCTGCGCCAGGGGCGGGTTCATGGCGGCGCGCTCAGCCGCGCCGGGCCCGGGCGGGGCCGCGCGCCGCCGGGTCAGTTCGCGCCCGCGGCGGCATTGCGTTTCGCCAGGATGGCCTCGACGATCTTGTCGGCGACGGCCGGCTTCTCGAGCAGGAGCTTTTGCGCGGCCTCGCGGCCCTGGCCGATGAGCTCGCCGCCGAACTGGAGCCAGGCGCCCTTCTTCTCGACCACGCCGTGCTCGACGCCGACGTCCAGGATGCTGCCCTCGCGGTTGATGCCCTGATTGAAGAGGATGTCGAACTCGGCCTCGGTGAACGGGGGTGCCACTTTATTCTTGACGACTTTCACCTTGACATGGCTGCCGATGGCGGCGCCGGCGTTGTCCTTGATGGCGTCCTTGCGCCGGATGTCGATGCGCACACTGGCGTAGAACTTGAGGGCCTTGCCGCCCGGGGTGGTTTCGGGGTTGCCGAACATGATGCCCACCTTCTCGCGCATCTGGTTGGTGAAGAGGCAGGTGGTCCGGGCCTTGGCGAGCAGGGCGGTGAGCTTGCGCAGGGCCTGGCTCATGAGCCGTGCCTGCATGCCCATGGTGGCCATGCCCATCTCGCCCTCGAGCTCGGCGCGCGGCACCAGCGCGGCCACCGAATCGATCACGATCACGTCGATGGCGTTGGACCGGGCGAGGGTCTCGCAGATGGTCAGGGCTTCTTCGCCGCTGTCAGGCTGTGACACCAGCAGATCATCCAGGTTCACCCCGAGGCGTTTGGCATAGGCGGGGTCCAGCGCGTGTTCGGCGTCGATGAACGCCGCCAAGCCGCCCGTTTTTTGCGCGTTGGCGATTACGTGCAGCATCAACGTCGTCTTGCCCGAGGACTCCGGCCCGAAGATCTCGACGACGCGGCCCCGCGGGATGCCGCCCACGCCCAGCGCCAGGTCCACCGAGAGCGCCCCGGTGGGGATGACCTCGATCTTGCGCAGCGCCCGGGCCGCGCCCAACCGCATGATGCTGCCCTCGCCATATTGCTTGGTGATGGTGGCAATCGCGGCGTCGAGGTCGCGCTGCCGCGTGGCGGGGCGGGCGGTGTCCGTGGTGCTGGGCTTGTCGGCAGGGGTGGGTTTCTCGGCAGGTTTGGCTGGCATAAATGGGCTCCGGCAACTTTTTGGTTCGTGATAAGGCAAGGCCGGGAGCAAGTCAACGACTGCTTGGGGCGATGCGCTGACACGATTCAGCCTCTCGCCCTTGGCACGGCTAACAGTTGCCTTTGGCGCACTACGTTCAGAGAGTGGGGACGCGGCCGTTTCACGCCATCGCCAACACCAGGTCGTTGACGAAATGCAGCCGAATTTGGGCCGGCACTTCGCCTTGGTCGAAATGGCAAACAACGGCCTCACGCACGTTGCGCTCCAATTCCTGGAGGTCCTTGCCTTGGGTCGTAATACCGCCTGCCGCGCCCGGTGCCTCCCAGGAGGCGACCAGCCAGCCGCTTTCCTCGTCGCGTCCGACCCTGAAAGTGATCTCGTTCATGCGCCCAACTATTCATGGGAATTGCCTCCAGGCAATCGCGAAGCTTCAGATTGTCCCGGCAACCGGCCAGACCGGCCCGTTGCCAGTTGCGCAGGGATTGCGCCGTACACCGGAGATGGCCGGACGGGCCCCAGCGCCGCTTGACCGGTCGGGCAATCCCTCTATGCTCGGGGGCGATGAAAGCCCGGACCACTGCCTTGCGGCCAGCGGCGTGACCGCTGCGGCTCCGGGTTGATGTCCATGCGCGTTATGATCCGATCACTCCTCGTGCTGGGCGGCGTCGCGGCCCTGGTGGCTGGTGCCGCCGAACCACTCGACCCTCCCAACGCACTCTCGGCGGCCGAGAAAGCCGCTGGCTGGCGCCTGTTGTTCGACGGCAAGACCACGCAGGGCTGGCGCGGCTTCCGGAAGGAGGCCTTCCCGGCGCAGGGCTGGTCCGTCGAGGAGGGGTGCCTGAAGCACGCCGCCAAGGGCGGGGGCGGCGACATCGTGACGGTGGATACCTTCGAGGATTTCGAGCTGCGGTTCGAGTGGCGCATCGCCCCGGGGGCCAACAGCGGCGTGAAGTACATGATCGTGGAAGCGCGCGGCAGCCCCATCGGCCATGAGTACCAGGTGGTGGACGACGCCCAGCATGCGGACGGGCGCCGCGGGCCCAAATGGCAGACGGGCAGCTTTTATGATTGTCTTCCTGCCGCCACGAACAAAGTCATGCATCCCGCCGGGCAATTCAATCAATCCCGCATCCTGGTGCACGGCCAGCACGTCGAGCACTGGCTCAACGAGACCAGGACGGTCCAGTACGAACTCGACAGCGACGCGCTCAAAGCCGCGGTCGCCGCGAGCAAATTCAAAAACGTGAGCGGCTTCGGCACGAAGTTGCGCGGCCCGATTCTGTTCCAGGACCACGGCGACGAGGTGTGCTTCCGGAACGTGAAGATTCGCGAGGGGCTGGCGGCGAAATGAAGCGCGCGGTGCAGGGCCTGGTTTGGGTGGCGGTGGCGCTGCTCGGGGCGGGCGCGTATGCCACGCTCGCGCTGAAGCGGGCCGAACCGGTGAACTCGGCCTACATCCTTGTGGCGGCGTTGTGCACGTACGCCATTGGTTTCCGGCTTTACTCGAAGTGGATCGCGGCCCGCGCGCTGGCGCTCGATGACCGCCGCGCCACGCCGTGCGAGGTGCACGACGACGGCAAGGATTTTGTCCGCACCAACCCATGGATTCTGTTTGGGCACCACTTTGCGGCGATCTCCGGACCGGGACCGCTGGTGGGGCCGGTGTTGGCGGCGCAGTTCGGCTACCTGCCTGGCACCCTTTGGATCCTGATTGGCTGCGTGCTGGGCGGGGCGGTGCAGGATTTTGTGATCCTGTTTTGCTCGATGCGCCGGCGGGGGAAATCGCTTGGGCAGATGGTGAAGGAGGAACTGAGCACGACGGCCGGAGCGGTGGCGTTGACGGCCATCCTTGCGATCATCGTGATCTTGCTGGCGGTGCTGGCGCTGGTGGTGGTGAAGGCGCTGGCGGAGAGTCCGTGGGGCGTGTTCACGGTGAGCGCGACGATCCCGATCGCGATGTTCATGGGTGGCTACCTCCGGTGGTGGCGGGTGGGCAAGGTGCTCGAGGTCTCGGCGCTGGGGGTGGCGTTGCTGCTCCTGGCGGTTTGGGGTGGGCAGTACGTGCATGGCCATGCGGAATGGCACAAGGTGTTCAAGCTCACGGAAATCCGGCTCGCCTGGGGGATTATCGGCTACGGCCTGGCGGCGAGCGTGCTGCCGGTCTGGCTGCTGTTGGCGCCGCGGGATTATTTGAGCACGTTCATGAAGCTGGGCACGATTTTCGCCCTGGCCGCTGGTGTCTTCCTGGTGTTGCCGGACCTGAGCATGCCGGCCATCAGCAAGTTCATCGACGGCTCGGGGATGGTCGTGGCGGGGAAGTTGTTTCCGTTTTGCTTCATCACCATTGCCTGCGGTGCGATTTCCGGTTTTCACACGCTGATCTCGAGCGGCACCACGCCCAAGCTCATCACGCGCGAAGGATATGCGCGCCCGATCGGCTACGGCGCGATGTGCCTCGAGTCGCTGGTCGCGATCATGGCCATGATCGCCGCGTGCACCCTCGAGCCCGGCGTTTACCTGAGCATGAACGTGAAGGGCGCCGGTCCCACGCCCGCAGCCCGGGCGGAGGACACCGCCCAACGGGTGAACGCCGCCGGTTTCCGGGTGGGCGTCGAGCAGATGGACACCCTGGCGCGGCAGATGGGCGAGGAAACCCTTTTCGGACGCACCGGTGGCGCAGCGACGCTGGCGGTCGGCATGGCGAACATTTTCTCGCGCGCGGTCAATGGGCGTTGGCTCGATCTCTGGTATCACTTCGCCATCATGTTCGAGGCCCTCTTTATTCTGACGACCCTCGATGCGGGCACGCGCGTGGGCCGTTACATCTTGCAGGATGTGCTCGGCCAGGTCTGGAAGCCCCTCGGTGACACCAAGAGTCTGGGCGCAAACGTCGCCGCCAGCGTTATCATGGTATCCGGCTGGGGTTACTTCCTGATCCAGGGTGTGCGCGACCCGCTGGGCGGCATCAACTCGCTCTGGCCGCTGTTCGGCATTGCCAACCAATTGCTGGCCGCCATCGCCCTCTGCCTGGCGACGACCATCCTGTTGAAGATGCAGTTGGCGCCGCCAGCGGGTTCCCAGGCCGGGACGGCGGCGGCGGGCCGCCCGGCCCTGGCGCTGATCACGTTCATTCCCCTGGTCTGGCTCCTCTCGGTGACACTCACCGCGGGCGCGCAGAAGATATTTCACTCGAGTCCGCGCATCGGTTTTCTGGCGGCGGCCCGGACGTTGGACGGCGAGCTGCCCGGCCTGCAAACGGCTCTCGCAGCCGCAGAGGCCGGCGGCAAGGCCGAGGCCATCACGGCGGCCCGGAAAGCCGTGAGCGTGAATCGCACCTTGCGATTCAACAACCGGCTCGACGCGGTCGTGGCGGGGACGTTCCTGGTGCTGGTGGTGTCGATCGTCCTCCTGAGCCTGGGCGAGTGGCTGCTGCTGCTGGCGCGGCGGCGCCTCGCCGTGCTGCGCGAGTCCGAGCCGGTGTGGCTGCCCGATTACGCGCTGGCGGAAGGCAAGCCGATTCGGTTGCTGGGCCTGTTCACCTTGCTGTTCGCGCTCGCGAAGGAGCTGTCGGGCGAAGCGGAATTGGACCGCGCCCAGCAGGCCCACGCCCAATGCGAGCCGGCGCGTCCGCACCCGGGCGCGAGTCGCAAGGATCTCTACGTCAAGCTGACCGAGGCGCGATATCGGAACGTGCGCCGTTGTTGTTGAGGCGCGCTCAGTTCGGCCTGTTGGGCCGACGCCACTCGACCTTCGGGGGCTCCGGCAGGCCCTGGGCGCGGAGGGCGGTGCGGAAGTGCATCTTCGCGACCTTCCGGAGATTCTCGGCGCCGTGCCGGGCCAGGAACTCTTTGGCGGCGGCATCGACCGCGGCGGAGGCGCCTTTGGGGAGTTTCAAGCCGAACTCGTGTTCGAGCTTCCCCAGGCGGGTGACGAATTCGTCGCGAGCCAGGATCGAGGCGGCGGCCACGGCCAGATCGCTTTCGGCCCGGTGGCGCTGCACCAACTCGATCTCGCGGCCCAGGCTCATCAGGGCCTTGGCCACGGTGGCTTTCTGGGCGGCGAACTGGTCGCTGATGGCGCGCACGGGCAGCGGGTTCATGCGATGGCGCTGCAGCATGAGATTCTCGATGACGCGCGCGTGGCCCCAGGCGAGGAGCTTGTTGACGCTGCGCATCGCGGTGTAAAGCCGGTTGTAGGCCTCGTTGCCGATGGGCACGGCCGTGGTCACGCAACCGGGAGTCTCCCGAATCAGCCGCGCCAGCTCGCCGATGCGGCGGTCGCTCGAGATCGCCTTCGAGTCCCGCACGCCGGCGTCCTGCCAGGCCTTCACCACCGACGCGTTGACATACACACCGGCAACACAGAGCGGGCCGAAGAAATCGCCCTTGCCGCTCTCGTCCACGCCGAAACGCGGCAGCAACAGTTCGGGCTTGAGCACCGTTTCGTAGCCCAGGCGCGCCTCTTTCAGGATCACGGGCTCGAGCACGAACTCGACGAACTCGCGTGTGCCTTTGCCCTGCACCACGAGCTTCCCGCTCGTGTAATAGACCACGTTGGTCTTGTCCTTCTGCGCGGCATAATCGGCATAGGGCACGTCGCGGAACAGGTAGTCGTGGTCGCGCAGCCAGGCGCGCAACTCAGCGGCCTGGGCCGGCGCCAGCGGGCACGTGTGGGAGGTCATCTCGTTCATAGGCAAATCGACGCCCAGGTTGGCGGCCCGTGGGTCATTCGAACCAGCCGAACCGTTTGCGGTTCGTGAAGTAGAGCAGGCCCAGAATCCGCATCTCGACCGTCAGGCAGTAAAGCGCCACGAAGCCGGCCAGCAGGCTGGGGACGAGCGGGATCGGCACAATGGCCGGCAGAAACACCTCGCCCGCGTAGCGCAGCGCCACCACGGCGAAGAACATCGCCGATGCCACCAGGTACTGCAGCGGCGCCCGGGCGATGGCCGGAACGACCACCACAGGGTTCAGCGCCCCGAAGCTGTCCGAAATCGCCACCGCCAGCAGCGCCATCGGGAAGTAAAGGAAGCCCGCGGCCAGCGCCGTGTAGCGCACCACCGGGATGATTTCCTCTCCGCTGAACAGCGAAAAGCCTTCATAAGCGAGCGGCGCGCCGAAGCAGAGGACCAACGTCCAGATGAGCATCAAAAACGGCCGGATGATGTCGCTGCCCCACTCGGTGAATTCGGGCCACGAGGGAAGCGTGTCCTCGCCTTGCGCCGAGGTCAGAACGATTCGCTGCATGAACGCGAAAAGGTAGCCCACGCAGAACACAAACAGGATCAGCGCCGATCCCAAACCGAACGGGCCGGCGTATCGGGCAACCCTTCCGGCCAGACCCATCAAGCCAAACAGGACGGTGCCACCGACCAGCAACATGACGCCGCCGCGCGCAAACGGATAGGCGAACACGCCCGGCAGCCGCTGAAAGAAAGTGAGGCCCTCGTGGGTTTTTCGCGCCGTTTGTTCGGCCAGGTGGTCCGTCAAGGGCCGGCACTCGCCTTTGCAGATCGGACAAAGCCGCCAGAGCCGGCCGCTGACGGGGCGGCTCAGGACGCAAGCGGGACAGAAAAGCTGGCGGCACTGCGTACAGATCAATTCACCGGGAAGGTCGGGGTGGTTTCGGCAGCCGCGGGCCGGGGCGGTGGGCGGGGAAGGTTGAGCCACCAGCGGCTGGGGCGTGAGCGGTCCGGGGGGAGCGGCGCCCACCGGCGTGGCGGCGTAGCGCATCGCGACCGCGCCGACTTGCAGTGCCTGGCCGGGCTGAAGATAGCCTTCCTGGATGCGCTGGCGTTCGATGAACGTGCCGTTGGTCGAGCCCAGGTCCCGGACCAGCACGGCGGCGCCCTCGACCGTGAGCTCGCAATGGAAACCCGAGATCGTGGGATGCTCGATCACCACCCTGTTGCTCGAGTCGCGCCCGAGCGAATTGACGCCGGGAAGCAGCTCGAAGGTCGCCACCTGGCCGTCTGCCGTTGTCAGTCGAAGGCTGGCCATAGGCCGCTTATCTCCGAAGCGCTCCTAGGCGAATTGGCTGAACAAGTCCGTGGCCGGCCATTCCTTGACCGCGTCCGCTGCCCCGTGCAAGGCGGGATCAATGGCGCCGTCCGGGTGCTTGCCGTCCTCGGACCGTTGGTTGAACAAGACTACCCAGCTCAGGCCGTCCCAACGCCGGACCAGCAGCGTGGACGTTCCCGGGAGGCTGCCGGTGTGCCAGTAGTTGGCCTTGCCCTTGCCGCGCACGCGCCTGATGGACCAGCCGCAGCCGTAATAGACCGCCTCGAGTGATCCATCCGCCTTGCGCGCCACCGGCGCGGCGGGCGGGGCGTACATCGTCTCGAGAGTGGCGGGCTTGAGCAGGGGGCATTGGGCCGGGTCGTCCAGCGCGGCCGCGAATCGGGCCAGGTCCACCGCCGAGGCCAGCCAGCCGCCGTGCGCGTCCATGGCCTCGAGGTGAAAGCCGCCGTAGGGCCACGGCACTCTCGGCGGATCTCCTGGAAACACGCTTGGCCCCAAGGCGCGTTTTGCGGTGTAGTAGCGCACCTCATTCGGCACGCGCCCGCCGGCCAGTGAGGCGCCGACGCGCATGCGGCGGATGCCGATGCCGGCCAAGACCTGTTCGCGGATGCAGCGTTCGTAGTCCAGGCCGCTGAGCCGCTCGAGGAGCCGCCCCAGCACACAATAACCGAAATTCGAGTAGGCGTAGCGCGTGCCAGGATCGAAGTCCAGCGGCTGGCCCAGCGTGTAACGGATGACGTCGCGCGGACCGGCCGGGCGCGGCACGCCGAGCGCCTCGGCGATCTCGACCGCGCGGAACATCGGATCGAAACTCTTGCCCCGGTCCCAACCGCCCGTGTGCTGCAGACATTGCCGCACCGTGATGCCAGGCAGTCGCGCGTCCGGCGTCTTGCCTTCGGCCACAAAGGGATCGGCCTTCACGAGGTCGAACACGCGCGCGTCGAGGTCGAGCTTGCCCGCTTCGGCCAGCTTCAGCACGCCGACGGCCGTGATGGGTTTCGAGATGCTGGCAATGCGAAACAGCGACTCCGGCCGCACCGGCTCGTGGCGCTCACGGTCGGCCCAGCCGTAGCCGCGCGCATAAACCAGCCGGCGGTCCTTCACCACCGCCAGCGCGCCGCCCGGCACGTTCCGCTGCCGCATGAACTCCTCGACCGTGCGGTCGAACGAGGCGAGGGGATGGTCCGCGAGCTTGCCCTTCGGCGCCTTCGCCCCCGCCCGGCTCGCCGGCACCAGGCTGATCCCGACCCCGGCGAGCGTGAGGCGGCCCAGGAACAGCCGGCGCGGGACGCGGCTCACACCCGGTTCGGGCGGCGCAGGGTCCGGGTAGCGGGTGGGGGTTGGCGAGGGCATGGACCGGTTCGTTTCGTGCGATTAGAAGATGGATTCGAACGCAAGGCAACCGTCGTCTTAACTGAATGCGCGGCGCGTTTCCCAGTCTAACGTGTCATGCGTACCGTCCTTTCGCGCCGTTCCTTCATCTCCTGCTCCATCACCGCCGGCGTTGGCGCCGGGCTGCTGGCTCATCCGGCCTCGGAGGCGGCTGCCGCCCCCGCCGCCCTGCCGCAACCCAGCCCCGCCAGGCTCCCGCGCTGGCGAGGATTCAATCTGCTCAACAAATTCAACGGACGCAACGACCCGTTCCCCGAGCGCGACTTCGCCTGGGTATCCGAATTAGGCTTCAACTTCGTCCGCCTGCCCATGGATTACCGCGGCTGGATAGAGGGCGGGGATTGGACCAAACTTCGCGAGGCCACCTTGAAGGAAATCGACGATGCGGTGCGGTTCGGTCGGCAACACGGCGTGCACGTCTGCCTCAATTTCCACCGCGCCCCCGGCTACACGGTCGCGCAACCGCCGGAGCCCAAGCCGGTATGGACCGACGAAGAAGCCCTCCGGGTCTGTTCGCTGCACTGGGCCGAGTTCGCCCGGCGCTACCAGGGAATCCCAAACGAGAACCTCAGCTTCAACCTGTTCAACGAACCGCCCGAGATCGAGGCGGACGTTCATCGCAAGGTCATTGCCCGGCTGGTCGAGGTCGTTCGCGAGAAAGACCCCAAGCGCCTGGTCATCTGTGACGGGCGCGAGTGGGGCAACGTGGCGCCCACCGAGCTGGCCGGCCTGGGCGTCGCCGCCGCGACACGCGGCTATCAACCCTTCAAGCTCACTCATTATCAGGCGTCGTGGGTGGGGAACCGCGGCCAATGGGAAGAGCCCGGCTATCCCTTGAAGGACGGCAACACCGTGTGGGACAAAGAAATGATGCGCCGCCGGAACATCGACCCCTGGAAACAGCTCGAGTCGCAGGGCGTGGGGGTCATGGTTGGGGAATTCGGCGCCTTCAACAAGACCCCGCACAAGGTCGTGCTGGACTGGCTCAGCGACTGCCTTGCGCTTTGGAAAGAGGCCGGCTGGGGCTGGGCGATCTGGAACTTCTACGGCGGGTTCGGCATCCTCGACAGCGGACGCGCGGATGTCACTTATGAGGACTGGCGCGGGCACAAGCTCGACCGCCGTTTGCTCGACCTGCTCCAGGCCGGTTGAGCGGCTCACACCTGCTTCGTGAGCCGCAGCCCGAGCGTGAGGAGTTTTCGGGCGTCGGCGTCGGTCCTGGCCTCGGCGTAGATGCGCAGCACCGGCTCGGTGCCCGAGCCGCGCAGCATCAGCCACGAGGTGTCCTGGGCCACGAACTTGACTCCGTCAAAGGCCTTGACCTCGGCCACCGGCGAGCGCAGCAAGCGGGGGGGGGGATTCGCCCGGCAAAACTCCATAAGCGCGCCGCGGCGTTCGAGTGGGAAGTGGATGTCGATGCGCGCGTAGCGATGGGGGCCGAAGTGGCGTTCGAGCCCAGCCAGCAGACGGGTGATGGGCTTGCGCTCCATCGCGAGCATCTCGAGCAACATCAGCCCCGCCAGGATGCCATCGCGTTCCGGGATGTGCCCGGGGAAGCCGATGCCTCCGCTTTCCTCAGCGCCCAGCAGCACGCCGCCCTTGCGCATCTCGGCGCAGACATACTTGAAGCCAACCCCCGTTTCGACCAGGGGCAGACCCTGGGCGGCGCACATCTTATCGACCATCGACGTAGCGGTTAGCGCTTTGACCACCCGGCCCGACTGCCCGCGGTTCGCCAGGAAGTGATGCAACAAGAGGCAGATCAGTTGATGCGTCGAAAGCGCGTTGCCGCGCCCGTCCATGCCCCCAACACGGTCGGCGTCGCCATCGGTGACGAGGCAGAGATCGTGCGGATGCCGGCGCAGATAGGCGGCGCTCGAGCCGTAATTCTGCGCAACCGGTTCGGGATTGATGCCGCCGAAGAACGGATCATGCGCGCCGTTCAACGTCGTGACGCGGCAGCGCGTCCCGGCCAGCAACTCATCGAAGCAGCCCGCGCCGACGCCGAAGAGGGCCTCATGCGCGAACCGCAAGCCGGAGCGCGCGATCAACCGGAAATCCACGAGTTGTTTGATCGCGCGATAATGACTGGCTCGCAAGTTCCGGGTGGCCAGGCGGCCCGAGCGCCGGGCGTCCGCCAGCGGCATCGTCCGGACCGGGCTGCGGTCCAGCCAGGCCTCGACGCCCTGGCAAACTTCCGCGTCGGCCGAGCCGCCGAACCAGGCCTTGAGCTTGAACCCGTTGAAGCGCGCGGGGTTGTGGCTGGCGGTGATCATCACCCCGCCGATGGCCTGGCGGTCGCGCACCGCGAGGGAAACCGCCGGCGTGGGCGTGGGCTCGCCGGTGAGGACAACCTCGAAGTCATTTGCCGCGAGGACTTCGGCGGTTCGCCGGGCGAACTGGTCCGAGAGGAAGCGGCGGTCATAGCCCACGACCACCCGGCGCTGCGTGCCGGTCACCGGGGTGGCGGTCCAGTAGTCAGCGGCCGCCTGCGCGACCCGCTCGAGATTCGCGAACGTGAAATCCTCGGCAATCACGGCGCGCCAGCCGTCGGTGCCAAACTTGATCGGGGTCGTCATAACGTCTCGCGGCTCCGAGGACTGGCGGCTCAAGTCCCGCGAGCGCCCGTCACCAGCTTGCGCAGCTTCCGCACCGCCGCGCCCATGTTGTGTTGTCCGAAAAGGGCGGTGCCGCTCACGAACGTATCGGCTCCGGCGCGCGCGCACTCGGCGGCGGTGGCGAAATTGATCCCGCCGTCCACCTCAATCCGATAGTGCAGGCCGTGTTCTCTCCGCCAGGCGGCGGCCTGCTGGATTTTGGGGACGGACTCCTCGATGAACTCCTGGCCGCCGAAACCGGGATTGACGGTCATCACCAGCAGCAGATCGATCTGCTTGAGGTACGGCAGCGCATTCGAGATCGCGGTGGGCGGGTTGACCGCCAAACCCACTTTGCGGCCCAGTGATTTGATCTTCCAGAGCAGTGGCGTCACCTTCTCCCCCAGCTCGACATGCACGGTGATGCCGTTGGCCCCGGCCTTGGCGAACGTTTCGAGCAGGATTTCCGGCCTCGAGCACATGAGGTGCACGTCCAGGTAGAGCCGGGTGCGCGGACGCAGGGTGCTGACGACCTCCGGACCGAACGAGATGTTGGGCACGAAATGGCCATCCATGACGTCCAGGTGCAGCCAGTCGGCACCCGCGCGCTCGACTCGCTGGGTCTCGGCTGCGAACCGGCCAAAATCGGCGGCCAGCAGCGAAGGTGCGATAATCATCCGCGGCAGGCTATCGAAGCCCGGGCGGCGCTCGCAAGCCGAACCAACGCTGGCGGTCACGCCGGCGCGGCTCAAACCGCCGCGGGCGCAGGAGCGCCCAGGCCCGGGGGCAGCTTGGGCGGCACTGGGCGGGGCACCTCGGGCAGGCTCGTCGCCGCTTGCGCGCCGGTGGGCGGTCCGGTTTGGGGGGGGGGCGGTGGCGGCGTCAACTGGCCGGTGCGGATGATCTCCTCGACCTGCGGGCCGTCCAAGGTCTCGAACTCGAGCAGGGATTGGGCGATCAACTCGAGTTTTCCGCGGTTGCCGTGAATGATGTCGCGCGCCACCTGGTAGCAGCCGTCGATGATTTTCTTGACCTCGGCGTCGATCTCACGCGCGGTGCTTTCGCTGTAGTCCTTGCCCCGCACCATCTCGCGCCCGAGGAAGACATACTCGTTGTCCTCGCCGTACTGGACCATGCCGAGCTTCTCGCTCATGCCAAAGCTGCAAACCATCGCGCGGGCCATCTGCGTGGCCTGCTGGATGTCGCCGGCCGCGCCGGTCGAGATGTCGCCCGAGATGATTTCCTCCGCGATCCGCCCGCCCATCGTGACCGCGATGAGATCGAGCATCTCCTTGCGCCCGCGGTTCAGGATGTCTTCTTTGGGCAGATACATGGTGGCCCCGAGGGCCTGTCCACGCGGGATGATGGTCACCTTGTGGAGCGGGTGCGTGTGCTGGAGGAGCACGTTGACCAGGGCGTGGCCGGCTTCGTGCCAGGCCGTGAACCGCTTCTGTTCCTCGGTCATCGCCAGGCTGCGGCGCTCGCGGCCCCAGCGCACCTTGTCGCGCGCTTCCTCGAGTTCGGGCATCGAGATGGCTTTCTTGTTCATCCGCGCCGCCAGCAGGGCGGCCTCGTTGAGCAGGTTCGCCAGCTCCGCCCCCGAGAACCCGGGCGTGCCGCGCGCGATGACGGACAAGTCAACGTCGGGCCCGAGTTTGACGCTCTTGGCGTGGACCTTGAGGATGGCCTCGCGCCCGCGCACGTCGGGGAGGTTGACGGTGATCTGGCGGTCGAACCGGCCTGGGCGCAGCAGGGCGGGGTCGAGCACGTCGGGGCGGTTGGTGGCGGCGATGATGATGATCCCCTCGGTGGTGTCGAAGCCGTCCATTTCAACCAGGAGCGCGTTGAGGGTCTGTTCGCGTTCGTCGTTGCCGCCGCCCAGGCCGTGCCCGCGGCTGCGGCCCACGGCGTCAATCTCGTCAATAAACACCAGGCAGGGTGTGTTTTTGCGCGCCTGCTCGAACATATCGCGGACCCGGCTGGCGCCCACGCCCACGAACATCTCGACAAAGTCCGAACCGCTGATGCTGTAGAACGAGGCGTCGGCCTCGCCCGCAATCGCCTTCGCCAGCAGAGTCTTGCCCGTGCCCGGCGGGCCGATCATCAGAATCCCCTTCGGGATGCGCCCGCCCAGCCGCTGGAATTTTTTCGGGTCCTTGAGGAACTCGACGAGCTCGGACACTTCCTCTTTCGCCTCATCCACGCCCGCCACGTCCTTGAAGGTCGTGCGGTTCTTTTCTTTGTTGAGCATCCGGGCCTTGCTCTTGCCGAAGCTCAGAGCGCCTTTGCCCGCCATCTTGATTTGCCGGATCAGGAAGAAGTAAATCACCGCCGCCAGCACCAGGAACGGCAGAATCCCGTAGAGCAGGTTCAACAGGAGTGTGTTGGGCTCGGCGACCTTGAACTTGCCGGTCCGCAACAACTGTTCCTCGACGTTGTCCGAGAGGCGGGTCTCGAGCCGGAAGGGGACGACCGCCGCCTTGCCGTCGGCGGCTTCCTCTTTGAACTTGCCGGTGATCTCCCGCAGCGGCGACTGCGGATTGTAGTGGATCGTGGCCTCGAGGACCTTGTTCCCCTCGACCAGGTGCAGGAACTCGAGGTGCCCCAAAACACGGAAACGTGCCTCCGTCTGGTTCTTGAAAAAGACCAGCGTCGGGATCAGCACCAGGATCAGCACCCACAGAAGCCACGTCCGCGGCGGGACACGGACCTCGCCGTCCTTCCGTTCGTTGCGACCGTTTTCGTTGTTATGATCGTCAGCCATGAATCCGAACCACTCGGGCGAACCTAGCATGAGGCTACGCTGGTTGCAACCATCTCCTCGGGTCGGGTCAGCACCGGCCGTCAGCATCTGGCCACACCCTCGGTCGCGGATCGCCGCGACCATCGCCAACGCAACTGTCTCCGCGTGCCCGGCTCGAGTTTGAATTGTTCGGCGATGCGCAGTCCCTCGACCCAGAAGATCGTGCCATCCGCCGTGGCCGCCACCACCCGTTGCCGTCGTTGTGCCGCAGGCACTTTGAGGTTGGTAAACAGGTCCTGGAGCTTGGCGGCCCGGGGCAAGCCGATCGGTTGGAAGCGGTCGCCCGGACGCCAATGGCGCAGCGTAACCGTGGCCCCGACCTTGTCGGCGTCGAACCGCTCGGCGTTGCGAGTTTTCACCGGCGAGCCGGCGCTTTGAGGAGTGGAGGTCTCGATCCGCCAATCGATCCGCACCCCGGCCAGGGTCGCTGTGCCCGCGGCCACTCCCAGGACCACACTGGTGGTCTCCTCCCGGAACGGCCGCGCCCGCGCGCGCGCCGAGCGCACCTTCCCGTCGCCCTCGGCCCAGACCTGCCGCCCAGGCTCGGTCATGACCCGCTCGGTGGGTCGCAAGCGCAACTGCTCGACCAGGTCGAATCCCGCGGCCACGCCCGTCTCGAGCAATTGCCGATACAGAATCCGCCGCTGCACCGCCACCGGCAGTCGGCCGAAGCCCGGCCGGACCCGCTTCCGCAGCCAGCGTTGCGCTTCGTTTTCGACCACCTCGGATTCCCCTTGCAGCAGCGCCATGGCCCGCAGCACGGCCTTGTCGATGCCCGGCTGAAACCGCCGCCGCAACAGCGGGAGCAACCCGTGGCGGATGCGGTTGCGCAACACATCACGGTCCGCGTTGGTCGAGTCCTGGTGGAACTCGAGCGCCCGTTCCCTCGCATGGGCCTCGAGGTCCTGGCGCGGGTGCGCGAGCAATGGGCGGATCAGCCGCACCGCCGCGTCCGCCGGGGACGCGCCGCAAAGCCGCATGCCTCCCAGCCCTTCAGCGCCCGCGCCGCGCAGCGCGCGCAGGAAGAAGGTCTCGACCTGGTCGCCGGCATGATGCGCCAGCGCCACGAAGCATGCCCGATGCGCGCGCGCGACGCGTGCGAGGAACTCGTGCCGCAACGCGCGCGCGGTCATTTCGATGGACCATCCATGGGCTTTCGCGTGCCGGGCCACCGCCGCCCGCTCGCAGGCGCACGGCCAACCGCGCCGCGCGGCGGTGCGCGTCACCAGGGCCTCATCGGCGTCGCTCTCGGCCCCGCGCAACTGGTGATTGAAATGGGCCACCACGAGCCGGGCCTTTCGCTCCCGGGCAAGGGTGTCCATCAAGTCAAACAACACCATTGAATCCAAGCCACCGGATACCGCGACCACCACGGTCGTTTCCCGCTCGAGCCACCGGTGCTCGAGGAACGTCCGCCGCACGTGGTCGGGCAAATCGCTCACGGGACCAGCATAGGCCGCCGGGCGCGGCTGGGAAACCCGAAAGCTTCGCCGGACCCGCGACCAAATGATTCAGGCCGCCCGGTCGGGCAAGCAGAACATTCTCGAGGGCAGCCGCGCCAGGAAAGGCACAAGGCAAAAGGCAAAAGGCGAAAGGAAGAGCCAGCCATGAGTGAACGTCCACCCGACTTGAAGGTTCGCACGCTGGAGTTTGCGCGCCGCATCATTCGGCTCTATTCGAGGTTGCCGCGTGACACGGTGGCCCAGGTGCTCGGGAAGCAACTGCTCCGCTCCGGCACCTCCATCGGAGCCAACTACCGCGAAGCCAGCCGCGGCCGCTCCAAGGCCGAGTTCATTTCCAAAATAGGCGACAGCTTGAAGGAAGCGGAAGAGACCGACTATTGGCTTGAACTCATTGACGGTGAACAGTTCGTTCCGCCAGCCAGGCTCGCGCCGTTGCGCGACGAGACCCGCCAACTCATTGCAATCCTGACGTCCGTTATCAACAGCGCCAAACGCAATCCGTGAGAAAGGCACAGTGAGAAAGGCAGAAGGAAAAAGGAGGAAGGAAAAAGCATGGATTTTGCCTTTTGCCTTTTGCCTTTCCCCCTTGATTCCCGTCCGCCGGTCCGGTAGGTTCGCGCCCTTGCCGCCGGTGGCCGGCTCGAGCGGCGCGCCGGACCGTCGGCGGCCGGACCTTGACGATCAAATTTGTCTAATTCGCGGCATTAACAAAACGGAAAACTGGCGCCGCCGCCTGAACTTTGCTTGCGGCGCGCAACGCGACGGGCTAAACATCCCGGTCGCTGTTCCGGAAAGCGATCCTTATTCGTTGAATTCGGCTAACTCTTTAATGGTGTTCTGGCAGACATTCTGAACGACGCGCGAAGCCCAGCCCAGACGGGCAGGCTTCGCGCGCGACCGAGTTCAGCCCTGATTTCTCCATGTCCGACATTTTCCCGAAGTGGACCAATCGACTGCCGCTGCAAATCGCGGCAGGCGGGCTTTTGGCCGCCACGGTGGTGACGGCGGGGACCTGGTACTATTTCACGCCCAAGTACACCCGGGTGGGTTATCAGCCGATCCAGCCGGTGAGCTTCTCGCACGCGATTCATGCCGACCAACTGGGCGTGGATTGCCGCTATTGCCACAACGGGGTCGAGAAGGCCTGGTTCTCGAACATCCCGGCCAGCAGCGTGTGCATGAACTGCCACAACCAGGTGTTGAAGGACGATCCGAAGCTGGCGCTGGTGCGGGAGAGCGCGGGCTCGGGCAAGCCGATCCCCTGGGTGCAGATTCACAAGTTGCCGGATTATGTCTATTTCAATCACGCGGTGCACGTGAACCGCGGGGTCAGTTGCGTGCATTGCCACGGGCAGGTCAACCAAATGGACGAAGTGCGGCACGCCAAGCCGTTGAGCATGACGTTCTGCCTGGATTGCCACCGGGACCCGGCGGCGAACCTGCGGCCGCCAGCGGACGTGTATAACCTGGACTGGCAAGCGGCCAGCCCGGAGCGGCAGCGGGCGGACGGCGAGCGTTTTGTGCACGACTGGAAGGTCAAGTCCCTCGAGAATTGCTCCGCCTGCCACCGATGAAGACCATTCCTCCAGCGTGCCCCGAGCCCGAAACGGGCCACCGCTACTGGCGCAGCCTGGATCAACTGGCTGATACGCCCGAGTTCCGCGAGTTCGTCGAGCGCGAGTTCCCGGCGGGCGCCAGCGAGTGGAACGACCCGGTTTCACGGCGGCATTTTGTGAAGCTGATGTCGGCTTCGTTTCTGCTGGCCGGCTGGGGCCTGACGGGCTGCCGGCGTCCGGTCGAGACGGTGCTGCCGTTCTCGAAGATGCCGGAAAACTACCTGCACGGCGCGGCCCAGCATTTCGCCACGGCCATGCCGGTGCGCGGCAGCGCGATTCCGCTGGTGGTCAAAGCGCACGAGGGCCGCCCCGTGAAGATCGAGGGCAACGCCGAGCACCCGATCAACGCGCCGCTGCCAGGCGGACCGGGCCACAAGCACGGGGGCACCGATCTGCTCGCGCAGGCCTCGATCCTCAATCTGTATGATCCGGACCGCGCGCAGCGGTTCACGTTCAAGGGCGAGAACACGACCTCCGAGAAGGCTGTTGATTTTCTCGGCCAGACGGCCAAACGGTTCGCCGCGACGCAAGGCAAGGGCCTTTGCTTCCTGGTGGGCCGCTCGAGCTCGCCGACGCGCGCGCGCCTGCAGAAGCTGCTGGGCCAGAAACTGCCGCAGGCCCGCTGGTTCGTCCATGAGCCGGTGGATTTCGACATCCAACGGCAGGCCGCCACGCTCGCCTTCGGGAAACCGGTCAGGCCGTTGTACCAACTGGACCGCGCGCGGCGCATTCTATCGTTGGATTGCGATTTCGTGGGCGGTGAAGAGGACAGTTTCCGGCTGATCCGCGGGTTCGCCAAAGGCCGCCGGCTCGAGAAGGCAGCCGACGACATGAGCCGCCTTTATGTGGTCGAGCCGCTCTACTCGGTAACCGGGACCAACGCCGACCATCGGCTGCGGCTGCCGTCCAGCGCGGTCTTTCCGTTCACTTGCCGGCTCTTCGCCGAATTCCTCGAGCAGTCCAAAGCGCAGGAGCGCGACAGCCGGGCCGGCGATTTCCGGCAAGCGCTGCTCAATGCGGCCGAAGGGCTCAAGGTGGACGCCAAATGGGTGGCCGAATGCGTCAAGGACCTGCTGAGCGCGCCGGGTGAATGCCTGGTCCTGGCGGGTCACCGCCAGCCTCTCGAGGTTCATCTCCTGGCGCAGGCGATCAATTTCTATCTGGGCGCGATCGGCTCGACGATGCTGTTGCACGAGGCCCCGGACCCGGGCCTGGCCGGCGTGGCCGACCTGGCGCGGGCCCTGAACGCGGGTGAGGTCGATACGCTGGTCGTTCTCGGCGGCAACCCGGTGTATGACGCTCCTGCCGACCTGGCGTGGGACAAGACCCAGCGCAAGGCGGCGACCGTGGTCCGGTTGGGCGATCACGAGGACGAGACGTTCCCCGTCTCGGACTGGCACTTGCCCAAGGCGCATTACCTCGAGTCCTGGGGCGATGCCCGCACGGGGGACGGCACGCTGGCGCCCGTGCAGCCGCTGATTCAGCCGCTGTTCGGCGGTCTGACCGAGATCGAGGTGCTGGCCCGGCTGGCGGATGTGCCCGAGCCGAGCCCGCACAGGCTTGTGCGCGACACGTTCCGCGAACTGGCGAGCGACGGCGCCTCCGAGGAAAGTTGGAAACGGTTTTTGCACGACGGCTTTCTCGCGGGGAGCGCGGCCAAGCCGGTCGAGGGTGCGCAATACGCGTGGGAGGCCACGGCGCCGGTGATTCTGGGCGCGCAGCGGAGCGCCGGGCCCAGCGCCGACAAGCTCGAGGTCCTGTTCCACCGCGATTACCGGATGGATGATGGGCGCTACAACAACAACGGCTGGCTGCAGGAGCTGCCCGATCCCATCACCAAGCTCACCTGGGACAACGTGATTCTGCTGAGCGAAGCGACCGCGAAAGCGGCGGGGGTGCAGGTGCACGACATGGAGAACAACCTGCTGCGCGCGCCAATTGTGCGCGTCGAGGTGGGTGGCCGGGCCGTCGAAGGGCCGGCCTGGATCCAGCCTGGGCTGGCCGATCACGTGGTGGCGCTGGCGCTGGGCTATGGGCGCTCGCGCGCAGGGCGTGTAGGCCGCGGCACGGGTTACAATGCCTACGCCGCGCGCGCCAGCACCGCACCGCATCATGCTGCCGGCGCAAGGCTCACGGTCACCGGCCGGTTTTATCCGCTCTCCTGCACGCAGAACCACGGCTCGATGGAGCACCGTCCGATCGTGCGCGAGGCGACCATGGCGGGGTACCGCAAGCGGCCGGGGTTTGCGGCAGGCATGGAGCTGGAGGAGCCGCCGGTGGTCCAGCCGCTGTACCCGAACCCCCTGGATCTGCCGAACGCAAAGGGAGTCACGCCCAAACAGGACGCGACGCACTGGTGGGGGATGTCGATCGACCTGAACACGTGCGTGGGCTGCTCGGCGTGCATGATCGCCTGCCAGAGCGAGAACAATATCCCGATTGTCGGCAAGGACCAGGTCAACCGGCATCGCGAGATGCATTGGATTCGGATCGATCGCTACTACGCCGGCCCGGTGGCCGACCCGCAGACGGTGCATCAGCCGATGATGTGCCAGCATTGCGAAGCGGCGCCGTGCGAGAGTGTTTGCCCGGTCAATGCCACGGTTCACGACAACGAAGGTCTGAACCTCATGGTCTACAACCGGTGTGTCGGGACGCGGTATTGCTCGAACAACTGTCCCTACAAGGTGCGGCGTTTTAATTTCTTCGATTACAACCGGCGGCCGCTCGAGCAGCTCAAGGGACCGGTTTATTCGACCCCGTTGGTCGGCACCACCGAGGGCGAGTGGACCCTCAAACGCTGGTGGCGCGATCCGGACCGCGGGCTGCGGCCCCAGGATGACTGGGACTTGCTCAAGCTGGCCAAGAACCCCGAGGTCACCGTCCGCATGCGCGGTGTGATGGAGAAGTGCACCTATTGTGTCCAGCGCCTCGAGCAGGCCAAGATCGCGCAGAAGATCAAGGCGGGCGCATCCGGCAACGTCGAGGTGCCGGACGGCACGGTGCTCACCGCGTGCCAGCAGGCCTGCCCGGCCGACGCGATTGTCTTCGGGAACGTGAAAGACCCCGCCAGCCGCGTCTCGCAGGCCAAAGCCCTCGAGCGCACGTATAAAGTGATGGATTTCCTCGCCACCAAACCCCGGACGACCTACCTGGCCCGGGTGCGCAATCCCAATCCTGCGATGCCTGATTACAACGAGCAGCCGGCGAGCGCCCAGGAGTTTGCGAGTGGCGGTTTCGCGCCGCTTCACGGCGCCGGCCACGGCGCGGCCCACTCGGCCCCGGCGGCGCACGGCGTCGAGAGCGGGCAGAAAGGAGCGCACTAATGGCCGAGGCCGCCAACGACTTTCAAATCGTCGCGCCGCCGCCCGAGTTGGCCCGCGTGCCGCTGGTGGCCAACCAGCGCGGGTTGGGCTGGCTCTCCGACGCGGTGGCCGGGCTCACTGAAGGCAAGACGCCGCGGTGGTGGTGGATTGCGTTCTCGGTGAGCTTCCTGACGATGTGCATGTGTTTTTCGCTCATCGTGTACCTGATGTCCGTGGGCGTGGGAGTGTGGGGATTGGGCCATCCGGTGATGTGGGGCTGGGCGATCGTGAATTTCGTGTGGTGGATCGGCATCGGCCATGCCGGGACGCTGATCTCGGCCATTCTCTTCCTCCTGCGCCAGCGCTGGCGGACGGCGGTCAACCGGGCGGCCGAGGCGATGACCATTTTTGCGGTGATGTGCGCGGGCATCTATCCGTTGATCCACATTGGGCGCATCTGGCTCGGGTGGTGGCTGCTCCCCATTCCGAATGCGAACAGCATTTGGCCGCAGTTCCGCTCGCCGCTGATGTGGGACGTGTTCGCCGTCTCGACCTACTTCACCGTCTCGCTGCTGTTCTGGTACATGGGGTTGATCCCGGACCTGGCGGTGTTGCGCGACCGCTCGAGGACGAAGGCGCGCAAGTTCCTTTACGGGTTGTTCGCGCTGGGCTGGACGGGCTCCAACCGGCATTGGAGCAACTACGAGAAGGCCTACCTGATCCTGGCGGGCCTCTCGACCCCGCTGGTGCTTTCCGTGCACAGCATCGTGTCCCTGGACTTCGCGGTGTCGCAACTGCCCGGGTGGCACACGACGATTTTCCCGCCTTACTTCGTGGCGGGCGCGATCTTCTCCGGCTTCGGCATGGTGTTGACGCTGTTGATCCCGATTCGGAGGATCTGCCGGCTCGAGGAAGTGATCACGGTGCGGCATATCGAGCTGATGTGCAAAGTGACCCTGGCGACCGGCTCGATCGTGGGTTACGCCTACGGCATGGAGGTGTTCGTGGCGTGGTACAGCGGCAATCCCTACGAGCGGTTCGCGTTCTGGAACCGGGCGTTTGGGCCGTACTGGTGGTCCTACTGGATCATGATTAGCTGCAACGTGGTGGTGCCGCAGTTGTTCTGGTTCAAGCGGGTGCGGCAGAACATGGTGCTGGTGTGGGTGCTTTCGATTCTCGTGAACATCGGGATGTGGTTCGAGCGGTTCGTGATTGTCGTGACCTCGCTCAACCGCGAGTTTCTCCCCGCCAATTGGGGTTATTACATCCCGACCTGGGTTGACATCTGCACGTATCTCGGGACGTTCGGCCTGTTCTTTACCTGCTTCCTGCTCTTCATGCGATTCCTCCCGATCATCGCCATCGCCGAGGTCAAGGGCGTGACGCCGCAGGCCGACCCGCACCATCCGCTCGGAGGCGCGCAACGGGTGAAGCACCACTGATGAACGCGACCTCGATCAAGCCGTACGGGCTGCTGGCCGAGTTCGAGACCCCGGCCGAGACGATGCATGCCGCCGAGAAGCTGCGCGACGCCGGATTCCAGCGCTGGGACGTCTTCACGCCCTACCCCGTGCACGGCATGGACAAGGCCATGGGCCTGCGCAACTCGAAGGTCGGCTGGTTCTCGTTCATCGGCGGCGTCACGGGCTACACCACGGGGATGCTCATGATCTGGTTCATGAACAAGGCCGATTATCCGATCCCGGTCGGCGGCAAACCGTTGTTCAGCCCGTTCTCGGCTTTCCCGCCGTCCTATGAGCTGACGATTCTTTTCGGAGCATTCGGCGCGCTGCTGGGCATGTTGTTTCTGAACCGGCTGCCGCGCCTGCATCATCCGCTGCTGAAACACCGGCGTTTTGGCCTCGCCACCCACGACCGCTTCTTCGTCGTGGTCGAGTGTGACGACCCGAAGTTCAGCGCCGGCGACACCCGCAAGTTGTTCGAGTCCCTCGGCAGCAAGCGCATCGAGGACGTGGAGGACTGACGATGCGCTACGTACTTGCCGCTTTCGCTTTGCTGCTGCTGGCTGTCGTCAGCCTGGCCGGCTTCCGCGGGAGCCTCTCGCGCCGCCCGCCCATCGAGCTGTTCAGCGACATGGTGCGCCAGCCCAAGATTCGGCCCCAGGCTGGCTCGGAGTTCTTCACCAACACGCAGGGCTCGCGCCTGGTGGTCGCCGGCACCATCGCGCGCGAAACACCCTTCGAGGACACTCCGCTCTACACGGGCATGGTCCCGGGCACCACGAACTTCGTCGATTTGAACCCGCTGCCGCTGACGACCGAACTGCTGGCGCGCGGGCGCGAGCGCTACCAGATCAGTTGCCTGCCCTGTCACGGCGGGCAAGGCGACGGCAAGGGCATCACCAGCAAGCTGGGCATGTCGATTGTGGGCAATCTTCATGACGCGCGGATCGTGAAACTGGCCGACGGGGAACTGTTCCAGACCGTCTCATTCGGCAAGAACAACATGCAGGGTTACGCCGCGAACGTCGCGCCGGCCGACCGCTGGGCGATCATCGCCTACCTGCGGGTGCTGCAACTGAGCCACCTCGGCGCCACCAACGACGTCCCGCCGGACCACCGGGCCGATTTGAAGAAATAGCCTATGAGCGCCCCATCCACTTCGCCTGGCGTCGATGCGCTCGACCTGTCCCGGTGGCGCAATCTGCCCAACGTGCTGATCGTCGCGGGCGGCGCCGGGGCGTTGCTAGGTTTGGCGCTGAACCCGCGGCACTTTGGTTTTTCCTGGCTGGTGGCGTTCATGTTTTTCTTGAGCCTGGCGCTGGGGGCGTTGTTCCTGGTGTTGGTCCATCATCTGTTCGACGCGGGCTGGTCGGTCCCGATCCGGCGGACGTGCGAGCACCTGGCGGCGGGTTCGTTTCCATGGCTGGCGGCGCTTTTCCTGCCGCTGGCGGTGCTCGCGCCGAAGGTCTATGACTGGATGCGCGTGGCCGACCCCGCGGGGGATCATCCGCTGCACGCGAAATGGCCGCTGTTCACGCCGGTGATGTTTTACGTGGTCGCGGCGTTCTGTTTCGCCGCCTGGGTGCTGCTCTCGCGCGGGCTGCGCTTCTGGTCGCTGCAACAGGACAAGACCGGGGCGGCGCTCTGCACCTACCGCATGCGGCGCTACGCCGCGGTCGGGATTTTCTTCTTCGCCGTCACGCTGACCCTCGCGGCGGTCATGTGGATGAAGGGGTTGATGTACCAGTGGTTCTCGACGATGTACGGCGTTTATTACTTCGCCGCGAGCGTCTGGACGACGCTGGCGACGGTTTATTTCATCACCATGGTGTTGAAACTCAAAGGGACGTTGCGGGCGGTATTGTTCGAGCATCAGTTTTACTTCATCGGCTCGCTCTTCTTCGCGTTCACGGTGTTCTACGCCTACATCCATTTCTCGCAGTACTTCATCATTTGGAACGCGAACATGCCCGAGGAGACCTACTGGTACGTGGTGCGCGAGAACCGCGTCTGGTGGTACCTGGGGCTGGTGATTGTCTTCGGCCATTTTTTCCTGCCCTTCCTGGCGTTGTTGCGGATCGACCTTAAGCTGACGTTCTGGTGGATGGCGCCGCTGTGTCTCTGGGCCTGGGTGATGCACTGGGTGGACCTGTCCTTCAACATCATGCCCGCGCTCAATCCCGAAGGCTTCGCCGGGCCATGGATCAAGTGGCTGTGGCTGGATGCGGCCTGTTTCGTGTTGATCGGCGGCGTGTTGACGAAAGTCTTCTTGCGGCAATTCGCCGCTCACCCGCCGTACCCGATCCGCGACCCCCGGCTTATCGAGGCCATGGGCGAGCATCACCCGGTCGCCTCCCCCATCTCGGGGGGCGAGTTGGACGAGACCGATGAACTGGCGGACTCCGGTGCGGAGCCCGCGGGAGGCGCCCGATGAAGTTATCTTGTTGCTCCCTGGACCGGACCCGGGTGGCCGCGTATTTTGTGGCGGTGGCGGGCACGTTCCTGATCCTTGGTGGCCTGGCGTGGTTCGTGCTCCAGCGCACGCGCGCTCCCGGTATCGACCAGGCGCGCGCGGCCGAGCGCAGGAAGTTTCTGGCCGAGGTGCGCGCGGCGGACCGCCTGGCTCTCGAGACCTACGGTTGGATCGACCCCGCCAAAGGCATCGTGCGGCTGCCCCTTCAGCGCGCCCTCGAGTTGAGCCTGGCGATGGCGAATGACCCCGCCGCGGCCCGGTCGAATCTCGTGGCCCGCTCGGACAAGGCCAGCGCCAGGCCTCCCGAGAAGCCCAACGAGTACGAATGAGCCGCCTGCCGCCGCTGCTCGCAAGCGCGGAAGTGATGCCGTGACTCCCGTTGCCGCCAGTCCCGCCCCGCCGGCGCCTGCCCCGCCCAGTGCGCCTTTCTCGCCTGCCGAATTGGACCGGAGTTGCCGGTGGCCTGTGCTCGTTCTGACCTCGAAGGCGCTGGCCTGGCTGCTGGGCGCATCTGTGCTGGGGGTGATTGCCTCGATCAAACTGCACGCCCCGGGCTTTCTGGCCTCCTGCCCCTGGCTGACTTACGGGCGGGTGCAACCGGCCGCCTGGAACCTGCTCGTGTATGGGTTCCTGGTCCAGGCGGGCCTGGCGGTGGCCCTGTGGGTCACGTGCCGCTTGTGCGCGTCGCCGCTGCGCGGCGGGAAGGTTATCGCGCTGGGAGCGGTGCTCTGGAATTACGGTGTTCTGTTCGGGCTGATCGGCATTCTGGCGGGGGACAGCACGGGCGTCGAAACGCTCGAGATGCCTGTCTATGCGGCGCTGGTGCTCCTGACTAGCTACCTGGGCATCGCCGCGTGGGTCGTTGTCACGTTCCACCACCGGCGCGAGCGGTCCGTGTTCATCTCGCTCTGGTTCATTCTTGGAGCGGTGTTCGCGTTCCCGTGGCTTTACGCAACGGGTTATCTTGCGGCGGTGGTCTTCCCACTCCGCGGAGTGCTCCAGGCGGCCGCCCAGGCCTGGTATGCGCAGAACTTGTTCACGCTGTTCTTTACGTTCATCGGCCTGGCGATCGCGTTCTACTTCATCCCCAAGTTGACCGGTGTGGCTGTTCCCAGCCGGGCGCTGGCAACCTTTGGCTTTTGGACTTTGGCGCTCTTCGGCGGCCTGGGCGGCATGCAGCGGTACTTAGGCGGCCCGTTCCCGGCTTACATGGTCAGCCTCGGGGTGGCGGCGGCCGGCTTGGGCCTGCTGCCGCTCCTTGCGGTCTGGATGAATCTCTGGCCGATCTTGCGCGGCCAGGGCGCCCGCGTGCGGGCGACGCCTGTGCTCTGGTTCGTCGGGTTCGGGCTCGCCAGTTTCCTGGTGGCCTCGTTGCTGGGGTTGGCGAACTGCTTTGACGCGATTGGACGCACCACGCGCCTGACCCTCTACACCCTCGCCGCCGAGCAACTCACGCTGCAGGGCTTTTTCGCGATGTCGATCTCGGGCGCGCTCTATTACCTCGTGCCGCGGGTGCTGGGTTGCGAGTGGCCCTCCACGCGGCTGGTGGTGGCGCACTTCGCGGCCGCCGCCGCGGGCATCCTGCTCACCCTCGCCGCCTTTGGGGCGGGAGGATTCGTCCACGGCGCCGCGATGAACGACGCTACGCTGCCGTTTCTGAACGTGGTCCGGGCCTGCTTGCCATTCGAGGGAACCGCCACCTTGGGCAGCCTGTTGCTGCTGGTGGGCTACTTTGCTTTCGCGTTGAACCTGGCCCTGTTGCTCGCGGTCCGCTTCCGTTCGATCTGTGTTCCCCGAGTGAGCGGTTGGCTGCGGCCTGAACTCGCGGCCTCTGGAGCCAAGGCATGAACCACGGACCGCTCATCTTCCTCGGGATGCTCTTCAGCGTCGTGGCCTCCTGGTTCGGGCTGGTGTTGGGGCCGCAGCTCCAGTTTGGGGCGCAGGAGATGGTGTACCTCGAGGAGACGGGCGAGTCCTATCCCTCGGCGCGTTCCGGCCAGGCGAAGCAGGGCGCCGAGGTTTATCGGGCGCAAGGGTGTGTCTATTGCCACACCCAGCAAGTGCGCCCGGCGGGGGAAGGGGCCGACCTGGCCCGGAAATGGGGCAAACGCCGCACCGTCTCGCGCGATTACCTGCGGGACCAACCCGTCATGCTAGGCCGCTTGCGCCTGGGGCCGGACCTCGCGAACCTGGGCGCGCGTGAAACCAACGCGCACACGCTCCTGCTCAAGCTCTACAACCCGCAAATCACCCTGCCGGGTTCCACGATGCCGCGACACCCGTTTCTCTTCGAGACGCGCAAGCTCAAACCCGGCTCCGCCCCATCGCCCGAGGCGCTGGCGCTTAGCGGCATCTACGCGCCACCCGCCGGCTGCGAGGTCGTGCCGCGCCCGGAGGCTGAAGCGCTCGTGGCGTATCTGCTGAGCCTCAAAGCCGAGCCCATGTTCTACGAGCTGTTTACGGAGCCCGCTCCCAAGCGGGCGACGAACCGCGTGGCCAGCCTCACCGGCGCCACGAATGCGGCCCCAGGCGCCGCCACGCTCGACGCCGGGACCAACTCTCCCGCGGCCAAATGAAGCGCAAGCGCCATCACCCGCACGCGCCTGCCAAGGCGGCCGCCCCTGGACCCGCGCCCGCGCCCGCGCCCGCCGCCGCGCCATCGTCCGCGCCGGTGCTGAAAGCGGCGGTGGCCGGGGCGGAACCCGCGGAACCGGTGGTCCACACCACTTTCCGCACGCCCATCTGGCTGGTCGGGCTGCTCGGGTTGCTGATGTTCTGGGCGCAGATGTACGTGGACCGCAACGGCGGCGAACTGAGCGAGTTGGTGTTCCTGCCCGGCCAAACCATCGCGGACCTCGAGAACAACAAGCCCAAGTCCGAGGCGGGCGATTTGTTTGTCAAGGGCCGTTTGCTCTATAAGCGCAACTGTGATTCCTGCCATCAGCCCAATGGACGAGGTGATGCCGCCCGAAGCATCCCGCCCCTGGCGGAGTCCGAGTGGGCGCTCGCCGAAGGGCCCAACCGGATCGTGCGCATCGTCCTGAGCGGTCTCAACGGCCCCATGAAGGTCAAGGGCGTGGACTACGGCGCAACCGCGATGCTCCCGTGGCGCGAATCGATGACCGACGAGGACATCGCCGCGGTCTTGACCTTTGTCCGCGGCAACGCCGAATGGGGCAACAAGGCGGGACCGGTCTTGCCCGCGCAGGTCAAGACCATCCGCGCCGCTACTGAATCCCGCGGCATCACGGCCTGGACCGAGCCTGAATTGCTCGCCATCCCGGTCAAAGACTGATCCAGACGGCTGGTAGTCCAGCCTTTAGGCTGCCGCTGGTGGGCCGGAGGCATCGGTCCGGCTGAGGCGGCCGAGTTGGCGCGGTTGGTCCCCCGCCGGACCAGTATTCCGCCGCTTTTGAACCTGCCGGTCCGCGCAGGGGCGCTGATCGGGCCGCCCACCCCCGGATCATGCTCCCCCAACCGCGCGCACCGACCTTTCTCGCAGTTGAGGAAGCCGATCTGATCGGGCTTGGCACAAAAAGAGATGATCTCGGTGATCAAAGGTTTGACGCGCCCGGTCCAACGAGGTAAGTTGGCTCCGTCCATATGGTTCTGAACCGCGGACCCGCAGGCGTAGGAGGTGGGTGCCGGTGGTTATTCAGGCCTTGGCATGATCGTTGCTCTCGCGGCTCTGTGACGCTAGAACTGTCTTGTCGCCATCTATGAAACTGCTTCTGCCCGCGGTTGTGGTCTTGCTGGGCACCGCGCCGGGCTTTGCGCCCGGGCCGGTCCTGGGGGCCGACCCACAGCCCGCCCGCAACGCCACAGCCGCCCAGCCTGCCCCGGCTTCGACCGGCTCCCAGCCGTCCGGCGGCAATACCGCCGCGAAGCAGTCTACCCTCAAGGCTACGATTGCCCGCAAGTCTCCGACTGCCTTCACCGTCACGCTCCCTGACGGGCGCACCATGACGATAGACTCCCAGCAACCTGGTCACAAGCGGGCCACAGTCGATGACGTCGATTTCGAGCTTACCCCCGAGGGATCGGTCGCCATCACCGCGCGTGGGCGCGACTTGGAGCTTAAGGCCGACGCGAAGAGCGGTTGGCTTGCGATGGCCCCGATGGGACAGCAGTTCATCGCCCGCATTGTGTCCACCTCCGAGTTAACGGACGTTACGGCTTCGACAGAAAACCAGAGGCGAATTCACTTTCAGTTTGGCGACGGCGGGAGCGCCGATATGGGCCCCGGGTCCTGCCTGCGGTACGAGCAGATGAACGACCAGAGCTATTACGTGGTCGGTGTCGGTGATGTAACAGGGGTGACCGCCGACGGTGTCAAGACCGTGCTGGACGCAGATTCGCCGCCGATGACCGGCGGCCCGATGAGGCAGGTGGCGAAGACTGATGGGACAGCGGTGATGGAGCGCACAACGCCGGTTGTGCCTGTGCTGGTGGCTGGGGAGCTTGGCCGGGCATTAACGTTAACGTTCAGCGAACGCAACGTCCAACTCGCCGCCGGTGAGCGGCAGCAGTTTACCATGCACAATGGCGCCGTCGTGGACCTCCAGACCAACCCGGATACCAAGATGCTCGATTGGCAGGTGGGGAAGGGTCTCATCGAGTTTAAGGTGGAAGGAATCGATGGTTGGAAGGCGCGTGCGCGCGCGGGACAAGAGTTTTCGGCACAATGGGACAAGGGGAGTCAAATCGTGATGCTCAAGAACAACACTTGGAGCAATGTCCTATGCGGGCGTTCAATCCTGCTGGTGGGGTTGCCGAACCAAGCCACGGCTCGACTCGAGCCGGGAGCGACTTTGCAGGTCGCGCAGATGGGTGAGCCCGGGACGTTCTCGACGGTGGCTTCCGGGGCGCCGGTTACGCTGCGCGACCGCCAGAGCGGGGAGACGCTTTCGCTGTCATCGGCGAATTACCTTTTCCTTAACGGACGACCCGACAGTGGGTCGGCTGCGACGGCAATCGATCCCGGCCGAATCCTCGTCACGAAGGGTGACGCGGGTGTGACGTTGGCCGGCACGTTTGGCCAGCCGACGCTGGCCGCTGGCGCGTCCCAGACGATCGAACTGAAGGACGGGAGTAAGATCGAGGCGTGGCACGAGCGTGATGGCAACCTGAGCCTCAAGGTTCTCGAGGGCCAGGTTGCCCTTCAGACCGAATTGGACAAGAGCCTGTCGGTGGAGCTCAGGAGCGGCAACGGCGTGACCATCTCGTTGAACGACAAGCGCGGGACCGTCACGTTCGTGGCTCAACCGGGCAACATCCCCGGCGGCGCCTCCTTCCGGATTGCCAGTTCGGCCCTTGCGACCGGCGCTACGGCCCGCGCCCCGTCGGTCGAGTTGCTCCCTAACATGCCCTTGACGGTCGCGGCGCAGCGGCTTGGGGTACGTAGCGTGGACGAGGCAACCATGGTGTTTTACGAGGCGGCTGGATCGGGCGTGGACAGCGCGGGCGCCGCGCCGATTGGGACACCCACACTCACCGCCCGCGAGGCTGGCGGGGGCAGCCTGGGCATCGCCGGGTCGCAACTGGATGCCACGCGCATCGAACAGCCACCTATTTCCACGTTGCGATAGAAGACGAAACTGGCCAGGAAGCTGTGGCAGCCGCCGTGTGCAACCGAATTGCTCGCGGCCCCGTGGCTGGACGTCTCGGAGTGTCCAGCCGGTGGGGCTGGCGGCACGCTTTTGTGTTGATTGGCCTGTTCCTGGCCGTTCGCGGCGCGGCTCAAGTCGAGCGTGAGTACTTTATGCAGACGCCCCCGTTCCCGGCCTACCAGGCCCCGGAGCGGCCGCGCTACAACATCAAGTTGGGCAAGATGACCGGCCGGTTTGGCGCCAATGTCCAATTCGAAGTGAACGACAACATCAACCTTTCCGAGCGCTCGCCGGCGGCGGATTTTTTCATCGGGCCCTATGTGTCGGCGGGTTTTCTGCTGCCCCTGACGAAGAACCACGTGATCCAATTCGACCTGGGGGGCGGCTACCGGTACTATGTGCGGAACGGCTCCGCCAGTTCACTGAACATCGCGCCGAACACACATCTGGATTACACGGTCTATATCGATGATGTGCGCGTCACCTTTCACGACCGGTTCTCGATCCAGGTGGACCCCGTGACCCGTGGCGAGATCGCGGGCCAGGCGCAGGTCCAGAGCTTCCGCCGGTTCGTCAATGCCGTGGGCTTTACCGCCGATTGGCAGGCCACTCGCAGGTGGGGGTTCTTCGCCGGCTACGACTACAGCATCGACCGGTCCCTCAACGAGACCTTCCAGCAAATCGACCGCGACGCACACACCGCCTCCGCGGGGATCAACTACACCCTTTCCTCCCGTGTCAAAACTGGGGTGCTCGGCAGCTACACGACCGAAAGCTACAACCAGCGGATTCAGAACAATGGCCAGACGTTCACCGTTGGGCCCAGCCTGAGCGTGAAGGTCTCCCCGTTCCTTACCTTCGGCGGTTCGGCGGGGTACACCGTCTCGACCTACGACCGGTCCGGGACGGTGCAGGACGACTCGAGCTACCGCGGCATGACCTACCAGACCACCGTCGAGCACCAACTCAACCGAAATACCAGCCACAGCCTGCGGTTCAGCCAGTCGGCCGGCCTGGGGTTCGGCAGCAATTTCACCGACACGTGGTCGGTGCAATACGGCGTCAAGACCGTGCTGACCAGATCCATCAACCTCAATGGCATCTTCGCCTACGAGAACCTCAGGGCCTCCGGCCGCGGCGGGGAGCAGTCTGGCCGCTACCTTATCTACCTCGGGACCGGGTATCAGTTGACCCGGCTTTGGAGCATGGGGCTGAGCTACTCCTTCAGCCTGCGCGACTCGGATGCGCGCGACCACAGCTACCTGCAAAACCGCTTGACTTTGGATTTAACCCGGCGATTCTAGCCTATGCGCTTGACAATGCATCCGGCGATCTCGGTCGCGCTGGGCCTGACGACGGCTCTGGCGTGGTCTTGGCCTTTGACCGCGGCCGAGAAGCGCGCCCCGGCCCCGGCGGCCCCGGCGCAGGCCGAGGCGGCGGGCCGTGAGCCCGTGGCGGCAAGCCGCCTCCCCGACCGCCTCGACAAGGGCGATAAGGTCGAGTTCTCGATCGAAGAAGACCCGGTGAAAAGCGGCGGCCCGCAGGAGCTGATCGTGCTGCCCCTGGGAGACATCAATTTCCCCGTCAGCCGCAACTCGGACTTGTTGATTCCGATCAGGGCCGCCGGCAAGACCATCGACGAGGTGAAGGCGTCGTTGAAGGCCAAGCTCGACGCGGATTACTACCAAAACGCCACAGTGTTCCTGCGCCCGAAGGAGCAGGCGCCCAGGCGCGCGCAAGTCCTGTTCACAGGCCAGGTGCGCACCAGCATCCTGAACCTGAACGGCGGCGAGACGGTGACCCTCTTCGAGGCCCTGTTGCGCGTCGGAACGACCGAGTTTGCCCACCTCAAGAAAGTGACGGTTCACCGCAAGAGCGGGGCCGCGGGGAAGCCCGAGACGTTGGTCCTGGACGTCGCCGCGATGCAGAAAGGGGACCGTTCGAAGGACATTTCGTTGCAGGATGGGGACTTGGTGGAGGTGCCTGAGAAGACGCTACGTCTGTTTTGAGCCAACGCATGAGCGCCCCTCTCCCCAGTTCGCCGATCCCCGCTCCCAGCTACGGCACCTCGCTGGTTGACCGCATCAACCTCGGGCTGCATTTTCGGCGCTACTTCAAGCTCATCTCGCGCCGGTGGCTCATCCTGTTTGTCGCGACGGCTCTCGGCCTGGCCTACGGGCTCTACAAGGTATCGAAGGTGGTCCCGCTCTACCGCGCGGTGTCCGAGCTCGAGATCCAGAAAAAAGTGAACGTCGGCGGGTTGGAGAGAGGCATCATCACGGAGGTCCTCGACAAGTTTTACGAGGACCAACTCCGCACCCTGAACGGCGGGGCGTTGCGGGCACGCGTGCTGGCGATGATCCGTAACAGCAAGAACCCCAGGCCGGAACCCGCGTCGCTGGCACTGGAGGCGCGGCGCGGGCAAGGGTCCGCCTTCACTCTGACCGTGCTGAGCACCGACCAGGAGTATGCCCGGCTCTACGGCAGCCTCTGGGGCAAGGCCTTCCTGCAACTGCGCAAGGACCAGACCCAGAAGGCGCTCGATGACAAGAAGTACGGCGTCCACGAGGAACTCCTGAAGGAAAAGGCCAACCTCGAGGAGGCACGCAAGGCTACTGACAAGTTCCGGCGCGACCACCAGATCGGCAGCGCCAGCGACACCTACAAGGCCGCCCAAGCCCAACTCGAGAACCTCAAGACCCAGTTGGCCAGCACGCAGACCGCGCGCGGCATCCTCGAGAAGACCACCCGCGAAGCCCTCGCCAGTGGCGCGGTGGCCGCGGAAAACCGGCCCGAGCGCAACGTCCGCCCCGCCGAGCGCGGTGGCAACCGTGAACCCGCCGAAACGTCCGATCCGCTCAGCAAGTTCACGCAGGACAGCGGCTACGTGGTGCTCCGGTCGCAGCTCAACGACAAACAGGCGCAATTCAACTACCTGACCAATACGCTTAAAGGCAAGCATCCCGCGATGGTGACCCTGACGCGCGAGTTGGCGGACGTGAACCGGAAGCTCGATTTCCAACTGCAACTGATCGAGGACAAGCGCAAGGCGACCATCGATTCGCTGCGGCTCAACGAAGAAGCGCTCGTGGGCCAGATCACCGAACTCAATGGCCAGGTCCAGCGGTTGCGCGGCGTGCAGGACGAGTTCGAGCGCCTGCAAAAGGCGGAAAAGGGCTTCGAGGATCATATCACCACGATCAACACGAGCCTCGCCCAGATTGACCTGACGCCGGATGAAGTCCAGTTCGCCCCCGTGAGCGACGAACCGGTCATGTCGAGGGAGGACCCCCGCAAGAGCCGGATCATCATGCAAGGCGTGGGAATGGGTTTCCTCGTTGGCCTGGCGCTGGTGTATTTCCTCAACCGCCTGGACGACCGCCTCGAGCTGGCCGAGGACATCGAAGAAGCGCTCGAGGAACCCGTCCTGGGCCAGGTGCCCCAGGTGGACCTGCGCTCGGTCGGCGAAGGCTGTCTGCTGATCACGAAGCTGCACCGGCATAACATGTTTGCCGAGTCGGTGCGCGGCGTGCGCTCGGCCATCATGCTGGGCGCCCGCGAGGGGCGCAAACAGGCCATGCTGGTCAGCAGCGCCGTGCCGGGCGACGGCAAGACCACCTTCACGGTCAACTTCGCCGCCACGATGGCCATCGCTGGCAACCGCGTGCTGCTGGTGGACGCCGACCTGCGGCGGGGCAACATCCACAATTACTTCAAGCTCAACCGTGAACCGGGCGTCACGGAAATCCTGATGGGCGAGACGCACTGGACCGACGTGCTGGGCGCCACCGAGATCAAGACGCTCAACGTGATCACCACCGGGCGCTTGCCCGCTCACCCCGGTGAGTTGTTGGTGGGCTCGATCATGCAGCAGTTCATCCAGGAGGCCCGGCAGCAGTACGATTATGTGATCGTGGATTGCCCGCCGCTGACCGCCATCGACGACGCCTTTTCGCTGATCGGGCTCATGGACGGACTCCTGTTCGTGGTGCGGTCGGGCCAGACGTCGATGCGGTTTGCGAAGACGGCGCTGGCGGCGGTGCGGCAGCGGGGGGCGGAGATCATCGGGATCGTGCTGAACGGGATTACGGCGGACAATCCGTATTATTACTACAACTACTACTACCACTCCTACTATAACCGCGCCGACACCGGCCCCAGCACTGGGGCCGAGACGGGCGTTGGCCAGAAGATGGCCCTCCCCAAGCGCCAGCGTCTTGCCGAGAAGACCATCGTGGGCGAGGCCATGAGCATCGCCGGTCAGGAACCCTCGATGCAGGAGGTGGAGAAGGAGGCCAAGGCCAAGGCCGAGTTGTTCAAGGCGCGCAGGGCGGCGCGCAAGAGGGAGACCACGGGGGACACCGGTTTTGTCTCGAAGGATGCGGTGGCCGGGCCTGGTCCGGGTCCCGGAGCGCCCACGGCGAGCTAGCCCTCCGGGTGGGCGCCGGCTGGCGTCGGTGGCGCAGCTCACACGGTGAACACGCCCGGCGGACACTCGAACGGACTGGGGTGGTTGGCCCATGTTCCCTGGCTGGCCGGGTTGGTTTTGGCCCCGTTGTTGTTCGGCTGCGTCAATCCCGAGGGCCAGGCAGTCGTCGGTTTCCTCCTTGCCACCAGCCTGCTGCTCACGGCCACACGGCTCGGTAGTGCCGGGCCCAGGCTCCTTCCGCGGGCGGTAGTCTGGCTGGCGGTCGCGTTCCTGGTCGTTCCGCTCATCCCGCTCCCCCTGGCGTTGGTGGAGTGGTTGAGTCCCGCGCGCGCCGGGCTGGCGCGGGAGTTCCCCGTCGAGGCGGGGGCGGCGCCGTCGATGCTGGGTTTGACGGTTTCAACGGCGGGAACGGTGCAGCGGATTTGGGAGCTGTGCCTGGCGGTGGCGGCGCTCGTGCTGGCCCGGGAAGCGGCCAAGGACCCGCGCGGGGGCGTGCGGTTGGCCTTGGGTGTGGGCTTGGCCGTGCTGCTGCTCGAGGCCAGCGATCTGTGGTACCGACAGAGCGGCCGGCGGTCGATCCTTGGGTTTTGGCAGATTGCCTGGGGTGTGGGGGCGGGGACGTTCGCCAATCCGAATCACTTCGCCAACTGGCTCTACACGGCCGTCCTTTTCCTGCTGGGCGGGGTTCTGCGCGGGATTTGGCCGCTGCACTCCGCGCGGCAGCAGCCGATTGTCCCGGCGGCTGGGGGGGTGGTGCGCGCGGTGGTGTTGCTGGCAATTTGTGCCGGGGGCCTGGTCCTCGCGGTGGCGAGCGGCTCGCGCGGCGGGTTCGTTGCCTTCGCGGCCGGAGTGTTCACTTGGGGCGCGCTCCTGGCCCGGCGATCGCAGCGGCGGGAGCGCTGGGCGCTGATCGCGTTTGGCGGGCTGGCGTTGTTCCTGGCCTTGCTGAGTGTGAGCGATCTGCTCGTGCGCAAGCTCGCCCAGGTGGATGTGCCGTTTCTGGCGCGCTACTCGAAATTCCAGATCTGGCGGCAGACCTGGGACCTGTTCGTGCGCTTCCCGGTTTTCGGGACCGGTTGGGGCGGCTTCTCGACCGCGTTCAACCATTTCAAAACCGCCTTCGGCGGCATGATGTGCTGGCATGTGGAGAACGACTACCTGCAACTGCTGGTCGAGACCGGCGTGGTGGGGATGGTGGTGTACGGAGTTCTGATCGTTCGCCTGCTCCGCGCCGGAGTGCGACACGCGCTCTACGATCGGCTGCTCGAGCCCGAGTATGTCTTCGGGGCGGTGGCGGCACTGGTCTGCTTTGGGGTGAACGCGCTCTTCGAGTTCGTGGGCCAGATTCCGGCGAACCTGCTGCTCGCCGCCAGCCTGCTGGGTTTCTTGTTGGGAAGCCGCGCGGCGGCGGCCGCCCCCACCGCGCCGCGACCGCCCTCCGGCTGGCGGGTGGCATGGAATCACCTGGCCGCTCTGGGCTTGGGGGCGGTGGCATTGCTCCAGGCGTTCGCGTTCTGGAACTGGTACGAGGCGGGCCGCCATCGGGACACACCCACGGCGGTCGAGCGGGTCGCGCGGTCGCTCGAACTCTGGCCCTGGGCATCCAACCGGCAGTTGGGCCTGACCCGGCAGCAAGTGAACCTTGCCCGCGATCTGAGTGGTCCGGAGCGCGAGGCCGCGGGCCGCGAGATGCGCGCCCGGCTCAACCAGACGCTCGGGCACGACCCGTACCACTGGGAACTGCGCCTCGAGCGCGCGTGGCTGGACCTGGCGTTTTCGACCAACGCGCGACTGGCGCTCGAGGAGGCGCGGGAAGTGGCGCGGCTCAACCCGCGCCAGCCGCAGATTCCGCTGCGGTTCGCGCGGTTCTACGCCAACCGTGCGCCGGAGGTGGCGTACAAGTTCCTCGAGATGGCCGACCGCACGAACGTCACGGTGCTGGAGGATGCGCTCACGCTGTCCTGGCAACTCGGTCACGATACGGCGCGCTTGTGGGCGCTGACACCGCCCACCACGCCGGGCCTGCTGCGACTTGGGGATTTCGCCGTCAAGACCGGGCTGCATCCGCTGGCCGCCCAGGCCTATCTCCTGGTGACGAACGGTTCCCCCGTGTTGTTGGCGGAGCGCATGCTCGCCGCGCGGCGCCCGGACCTTGCCTTGACGTTCCTCGAGCGCGCCGGCCCGGCGACCGCGCCACCGTTGCTGCTCTGCCGCGCCCAGCTCGAGGCAGGCCATTACGATGAGGCGGTGCGGCTGGTGACCGCCCTGGTTGAAGGCACTGCGCGTGGGAAGGAACTCCTTTTGATGCAACCGCCCGGGTTCGATCTCGGGATGCTCCGCGCGGAGTGGGAACGCCGGCCGGATGACCTCGAGCGGGCCCGACGCCTGGCCGCCAAGCTGGCGGCCCAGAACCCGCCCGCGGCAGACCTGGCCTTGTTGGGGCGGTTGGCCGCCCGCTTCCCGCGCGACCCGCAATTGTTGTGGGCGCTATTCCAAGCCGAGCAGGCGGCTGGCCTGAAAGAACAGGCCGCCGCCAGCGGCTACCGCCTGCTCCTGGCTCTCGCCGAGCGGCGTTGAGCGCTTGCGCGTCGCGTCGCGTCGCGGCTCAACTGTGGTGTGAGCGCAGGCCGGCGGCGCGCGCCGCCAGGACACGCCGAGTGGGGACGTAGCCCGCGGTGAAGTCGCGGCGAAACGCGGCGAACGTTCCGGCGGCGAGGTGGGCGCGCAACTCGCTCATGAGGTTCAAATAGAAGTGGCTGTTGTGGATGCTGACCAGGCGCAGGCCGAGGATTTCGTTGACGTTGAGCAGGTGGCGGACATACGCGCGCGAGAACTGCCGGCAGGCATAGCAGCGACAGCCCTCATCGATGGGGCCGAGGTCCGCTTTGCAGGCCCCGCCTTTGATCGCGAAGGTCCCGCGGCGTGTGAAAGCCGTCCCGTTGCGCGCCACGCGCGTGGGCAGGACACAATCGAACATGTCCACGCCGCGCGCGACCAACTCAACGATCTGGGCCGGCGTGCCCAGGCCCATGGCGTAGCGCGCCTTGTCCGGGGGCAGGAACGGCTCGGTGAGTTCGACGGCGCGCATCATTTCCGGTTCGGGTTCACCCACGCTGACGCCGCCGATGGCATAGCCGTCGAAACCGAGCCCGACGATGGCCTGCGCGCATTCCGCCCGCAGGACGGGGTCGGCGCCGCCCTGGACGATGCCGAAGAGCAACTGCCTGTCGGCGCGCGGCTCGGCGCGGCATTCGCGCGCCCAGCGGACGGTGCGCTCGACCGCGAGGCGCCGCTCCCGCGGCGGACAATCATGGGGAGGACATTCGTCGAACGTCATGGCGATGTCCGAACCCAGGACACGCTGGATTTCCATGGCCTCCCGCGGTCCCAGGAACAGCGGCGAGCCATCCAGGTGCGAGCGGAACTCGACGCCGTGCGGGCGAATCTTGCGGATCCTGGCCAGGCTGAAGACCTGGAACCCGCCGCTATCGGTGAGGATGGGGCCGGGCCAGCCCATGAAGGCATGGAGGCCGCCGGCGGCGCGGAGGATGTCGAGGCCGGGCCGGATGTTGAGGTGATAGGTGTTGCCGAGAAGAATTTGCGTTCCCATCTCGAGCAACTCGCGCGGATCAAGCGCCTTCACGCTGGCCTGCGTTCCCACGGGCATGAAAACGGGCGTGTCGATCACACCGCGCGCCGTGGTCAACCGGCCCAGCCGGGCCTTCGAGCCGGGGTCGGTCTGGAGGACTTCGAACATCGCCGGTGTTTAAACCACACCCCGAGTGGATTGAACATGAGTTTCTTCCTCCCTGATTTGCTTGCAACCAGCGGGTGGAACCGGCATTTTGCGGCCACATGGCTACTGTTGGTGAGCAACTGCGCTCGGCGCGTGAGGCGCGCAGCCTTACGATCCATCAGGTCGCGGACACGACCAAGATGAAGACCGACCACGTGCGGGCGCTCGAGGAGGGCGATTACGACGCGTTCACGGCGCCGGTGTACATCCGGGGTTTTGTCCGCACGTACGCCAGTCTCTTGCGGCTCGAGGTGCCGCAACTCATCAGCGAATTGGACGAGGAATTGGGACGAACGGAGAAGTTTCGCGAGCCGCCGAGTTTGAGCCGGGAGCCGCCGGGCCCATTGGACCGGCTGATGTTGCGTCTTTCGCGCATCAATTGGCGAATCGCCCTGCCGGTCCTCGGGGTGCTGTTCATCGGCTTGGCCAGTTTCTTCGCCGTGCGCGCCTGGCAGGAGCGCCGCTCCCGCGACCCGCTGGCCGGAGTGGGGCCCGGAGTTTATCAGCCCCCGCCGAAGCCCGCGGGCGATGTGCTGCCGTTGCCGCCGGCGGCGCCACCCAAGAAGTAGCGAGACCGAACCGGAGGCAGGCCCTGCCAACGAGCCCGCCTCAGTCCATCCGGCCATCCCCAACCGTCCGGCGCGGACCCATGACCCATACCCAGAGCCCGTGAGCGCACCCAAGCCCGCCCCAGCCCCGCTGCGCATTGGTCTGATTTCCCTCGGTTGCGCCAAGAACCTTGTGGACGCAGAGATCATGCTGGGGACATTGCTGCGGGAAGGGATGGAGATCACGAACGAGCCTGGGGAGGCGGACGTGGTTATCGTTAACACCTGCTCGTTCATCGAATCCGCCCAGCAGGAGAGCGTCGATGCCATCCTCGAGTCCGCCGCGTTGCGCGACGCCCGGCATCGTGGGCAGGGACTCATCGTGGCTGGCTGTCTGCCGCAGCGGTTCCGTGACGAACTTCCAAAGCTCCTCCCCGAGGTGGATGCGTTCATGGGCATCGACCAGGTGGCGGACGCGCCTGCGTTGGTGCGCACGGCCTGGGCCCGCAGGGCCGAGCGGCTCGCGGCCGGAGACCTGCCGCGCAGGGGGCGCGCCTTGCGGTCCGGCGGTTCGACTGCTGTGGCCGTGAGGCCTGCGCCTCGCCGACCGGCCTCTGCTTCCGACGGTCCCGCCCTCGAGGTGAATCGCCGGCCTACATACATCCCCGACTTCGCCACTCCGCGGTTCCGCCTGACCCCGCGGCACTTCGCCTACGTGAAGATCGCCGAAGGCTGCAATCATCCATGCAGCTTTTGCATCATTCCCCGGATGCGCGGGGGCCATCGCAGCCGTCCGCTCGAGGACATCCTCACCGAGGCGCGCGGACTGCTGGCCGAGGGGGTGAAGGAGTTGAACCTGATCTCGCAGGACTCGACGTATTACGGATTGGACCTGCGGCCCAACCATAGCCGGGCCATCGCCTCGCCCGAACGGTTCAGCGCCGCCACCCGGGCGCTCCCCGGCGAGGTCCCAACCCTCTGCACCCTGCTGCGCGAGTTGAACGAGCTCCCGGGTGAGTTCTGGGTCCGCTTGCTCTACACGCATCCGGCGCATTGGACGGACGAACTCATCGAGACCATCGCTGCGTGCCGCAATGTGGCCCGCTATGTGGATATTCCCATCCAGCACATCCACGAGGACATGCTGGCAAGGATGCGCCGGGAAACCTCGCGTTCGTATATCGTGAAATTGCTCGAGCGCATCCGGGCCGGCATTCCCGGCATCGCGTTGCGCACGACCGTCATCGTGGGCTTCCCCGGCGAGACGCAGGCCTGCTTCGAGAGCCTGGTCGAGTTCATCCAACAGACCCGTTTCGAGCGACTGGGCGTGTTCACCTACTCGAGGGAAGCGCAAACGGTCGCTGGCCGGATGGCCCGGCAGGTGCCCGAGGCGGTGAAACAAAACCGGCGCGAGTTGGCGATGGCGGCGCAATTGCGCGTGGCGCGCGAGCACGGCGCCTCGAGCGTGGGCCGCCAACTCAAAGTCCTGGTCGAGCGCGAGGCCGCCGCCCGGGAACTGGCGCAGGCGAACGTCGAGTCCTGGGAACACGGGCTGATCCGCAGTTCCGGGGGGGCGGCGACTCAACTCGAGGGTCGCTACCTGGTGTGCCGCGGCGAAGCCGACGCTCCAGACATCGACGGCCGGGTCTATGTGCGCGGCCGGCTGCCGGCAGGCAGCTTCGCGCGGGTGCGAGTCGTGGGCCACACGGATTACGATTTGATCGGCGAGCCGGCTTGCGACTAGGCTCGCGGCGATGAACCTGCCCAACAAACTGACCGTCGCGCGCTTCGTGCTGACGGCGGTGTTCCTCTGGGCCGTGTTCTCGCGTTCGCCGATCAACGACACGCTGGCCCTGGTGCTTTTCATCGCGGCGAGCTTGACGGACTTCTTCGACGGCCGCATCGCGCGCCGGCGCAAGCTGATTACCAGCTTCGGCACGCTCATGGACCCACTGGCCGACAAGGTGCTGATGTGCTCGGCCTTTATTGCTCTCGTCGAGCGCGGCCGGTTGAGCCCCGGCACGCCCGTGGCGGTCGAGGCCTGGATGGTGGTGATTATCGTGGCGCGCGAGCTGGCCATCACCGGACTCCGGCTGCTGGCCGCCTCGAAAGGGATCGTCCTGGCGGCGGAGCGCTACGGGAAGCACAAGACGATCTCGCAGATCACCGCGGTTATCGCGTTGTTGGTCATGGACGCCTATGTCGAGTGGTGGTCGTGGCTTCAGAAGCTCCTGGTGTGGTGGGTGCCGGCCTTCACCCAGATCGCCCTCTGGGGGACCGTCGCACTCACGCTCACCTCCGGGGCACTCTATTTGTGGCGCAATCGCGGGCTTTACATGGAGGAGGTGTGAGCCCGAACTCCGGCCCGGGTGGCGCCGGGCGGTCCGCGCGCGACCGTCTGGTCCTGTTTCTGGCCCAGGGCTGCGGGGCAGGGCGGATTCCGGTGGCTCCAGGCACTTTTGGCTCGCTGGTGGGGGTGGGCTGGTCGCTGGTGCTGCTGGCCAGCGGAAGTCCGTGGCTGTGTCTGGCCGGGCTGCTGGCAGGTGTGGCTCTTTCGGTGTGGCTCTGCGGCCAGGCCGAGCGGCTGCTCGGTGAAACGGACCCCCCTTCCGTGGTGCTCGACGAGATCGTCGCCATTCCACTGTGTCTCGCGAGCTGGGTCATCGCCGAGGGGCTGCGCCTGGGCGCTATGCCCGGCGTCGGGCGTCTGCTGGCGGGCGGTGGCTGGCTTTGGCTGGCCGGCAGTTTCGCCGCGTTCCGTTGCTTCGACATCGCCAAGCCCTGGCCGGTCGGCCGGAGCCAACGGCTCCCCGGCGGCTGGGGCATTACCGTGGATGATCTGCTCGCCGCGATGTACGTGAACCTGCTTGCCGTCCTCTTGATGACCCTGGGTGTGCGGTGAGTTCGGGAGTTCGACCGGATGGTTGACAGGCCGCGGCACGAGTGTTGAATAATCGAGCCTAGCATGTAATCTACTGTTCGACATGTTCGATCCAAACCAGGCGGTTCACACGCGCCGGTCGCGGCGCGAGTTTTTGTACGTGGGTTTGCTCGGCGGGCTCGGTCTGAGCCTGCCGGAATTCCTCAGCTTGAAGTCGCGGGCGAACCCCGCCGTGCCGGGCTTCAAGACCTACCCAGCCAAGGCGCAGAGCGTGATTCACGTTTTCCTGCCCGGTGGCATCGCGCACCAGGAAAGCTGGGACCCGAAGCCCCTGGCGCCCGGGGATTACCGCGGGCCGCTCGGGGCGATCAACTCGTCGCTGGCCGGGGTGCAGGTCGGCGAGCGGTTTCCCGAGATGGCGCGGGTGTTGGACCGCTGCACCGTAATCCGCTCGATGACGCACGGCGAGGCGGCGCACGAACGGGGCACGCATAACATGTTCACGGGCTATCGGCCCAGCCCGGCGCTCCAGTACCCGAGTTTCGGCGCGATGGTGTCGCATGAACAGGGCGTGCGCAACAACCTGCCCCCCTATGTTTGTGTCCCAAACGTCCCCAATGAATTTGCCGGCAGCGGCTATCTGAGCAGTTCTTATGGTCCCTTCGCGTTGGGGGCCGAGCCCGCGAACAAGGGGTTCAAAGTGCGGGACCTGAACCTGCCCGGCGGCATCGACGACGCGCGGTTCGCGCGCCGCCGGTCAATGCTCGAGGTGGTGGACGCGCATTTCAAGGGGCTCGAGCAGACGTCGGACAACGTCGCCGCGATGGGCGCGTTCTACCAGACGGCTTACGGGCTGATCAGCTCCCAGAACGCCCGCGAGGCCTTCGACCTCTCGAAGGAGCCGGTCAAACTCAAGGAGGAATACGGTCGCAACGAAGCCGGGATGCGTTTTCTGCTGGCCCGGCGCCTGGTCGAAGCCGGCGTCCGTTTTGTGTCGGTCACGTACGGCGGCTGGGATCACCACCAGAACCTGCGCGGCGAATTCGACCGCCAGGCGCCGCCGCTGGACCGCGCCCTGGCGCGGTTGCTGCGCGACCTGGACGAGCGCGGGCTGCTGGCCACCACGATCGTGCTGGTCACGAGCGAATTCGGACGCACCCCGCGCGTAAACGCCACGGGCGGACGCGATCATTGGCCGCGCGTATTCAGCGTTCTGGCGGCGGGCGGCGGCTTCAAGCGTGGCCTGGTGTATGGCGCCTCCGACCCGCTGGCCAACGAGCCCTACGACAAGCCGATCGGCCCCGAGGGACTGGCGGCCACCATGTATTACCTGCTGGGCATCGATCCCGAAAAACGGATCATCGCTCCGGGCAATCGGCCGATCGATATTGTTCGCGACGGCAAGGTCGTGCCGGAATTGATGGCATGAGATTCCTCCGAGCCCACGCCGAGCCCGGTCCCGGGGCGTGTTCGGCGCGGCGCCCAGGTCCACGCGCGGTGGCGCGCTTTTCGGACGCTCCCCTGATGAACTATTCGTCGTTCTTGCGCGGGCTCTGCGCCGGCTGCTGCCTGGCGTGGTGCCTCCCGATCGGATGGGCGGGGCATCCGCTGGTCAACGTGTTGACCCCGCGCGGTGGAACCCGGGGAACCGATGTCCAAGTCACTTTCGCCGGCGAACGGCTCAAGGACATCGACGGGCTGCTCTTCTACGACCGCGGGCTGGCGGTCAAGTCCATCGACGCGCGCGAGGATAACAAGGCGGCTGTCACCATCACCATCGCGGCCGACGCCCCCCTGGGCGCGCAGATGCTGCGCGTTCGCACCCGGACCGGCATCTCGCAGGTCCGCCTCTTTTCCGTGAGCGCTTTCCCGACCGTGGCCGAGGTCGAACCCAACGACGACTTTGCCAAGCCGCAACGCGTCGAACTCGGCTCGACCATCGAAGGCGTCACGCGCGACGAAGACGTGGACTATTTCGTCTTCACCGCCCGGAAGGGGCAATGGATCAGCGCCGAGGTCGAGGCCATGCGCCTGGGCCCGCCCGACGGCCTGCTGACCGACCTCTACGCCGCCATTCTCAACACGAACCGTTTCGAACTCGCCGGCAACGACGATAACCCGCTCCTGCGGTGCGATCCGGCCGTGACCACTCAGATTCCCGCCGACGGCGATTACATCCTGCAAGTCCGTGACGCCGCCTATGAGGGAAACGACAACGCGCGGTATCGCGTTCACCTCGGCGCGTACCGCCGCCCTTTCACCGCCTTTCCCGCGGGAGGCAAGGCCGGCGAGACGTTGAAGGTCCGTTTCTACGACAGTACCGGCGCGGGATTCGATCAGGATGTGACCTTGCCCGGCGCGCCGACCGAGGCCTTCCCGATCTACGCCGCGTTCGAAGGGGCGGCGGCGCCGTCTCCGAACCATCTCCGCGTCAGCGCCGGCCCGAACGTCCTCGAGGTGGAACCGAACGACGACCTGCTCAAGAACGCCACGCCCGGCGGGGCCGGTGTCTGCGCGCTCAACGGCGTGCTCGAGAAACCCGGCGACATCGACTGTTTCACCCTCAAGCTCGCCAAGGACCAGGAGGTGGTGATCACGGCCTACGGCCCGGCCATCGGCTCGCCGGTCGATCCGGTCCTTTCCCTGCACGATGCGCAGGGCAAGACGCTCGAAAGCAACGATGACCTCGAGAGCGGCCGGTTCGACGCGCGCATCACCTTCAAGTCGCCGGCGGAGGCCGAGTACCGCGTGCAAGTGAAGGACAAGCTGCTGGCCGGCGGGCCGGGCTTCGTCTATCGCATCGAGGTCGAGCCGCCGCGCCAGGCCTTCACGTTCTCCTCGCCGCAATTCGCCGGGAACGACGCGCAACACCGGCAATGGGCGCCGGTGCCACGCGGCGGACGCTTCGCGACGATCGTCAACCTCTCGCGCGAGCGCGTCGGGGGCGATGTGCAGTTCGACTTGGCGGGATTGCCGCCTGGGGTGCGGCTGGTCGAAACCAATTGGCCCGAACGGTTGGGCGCCGTGCCGCTGGTCTTCGAAGCGGCCCCGGACGCGCCCCTGGGCGGGGCGGTGTGCGCGTTCACGGCGCTGGCGAAGATGAACCCGCCGTTCACAGGCCGGCTCCGGCAATCGTTCAACTTTTGCCACGACGGCAACCAGCGCGTGTTTTTCAGCCGGGCGGCGGACCAGTTGCCGGTGGCGGTTTGCGAGGAGGCTCCGTTTTCACTTGACATCGAGAAGCCCCCGACGCCCTTGCTGCGCGAGGGCGACCTGGCCCTGCGCGTCAAGTGCCGCCGAAAGGAGGGCTTCACCAAGGCCATCCAGGTCCTCATGGACTGGCGGCCCAACGGTGTGAGCGGCCTGGGCGAGGCCACCATCCCGGAAAACCAGAACGAGTGCGTGTTCAACCTCCAGGCCAACGGCGGCGCGGAGCTGGGCGTTTCCCGCCTGGTGGTGCTCGGCTCGGTCGACGGCGGCTACGGCACGGTGTGGAACGCCTCCCCTTACCAGGAGCTGGCGATCGCCGAGCCGCTCCTGGCCGGAAAAATCGAGATGACGGTGGTCGAGCGCGGGGCGTCAGCGCGGATGCCGTGCTCGCTGCAACTCCTGCGGCCTTTCGAGGGCAAGGCCAACGCGCGTTTGGTGGGCGTGCCCGCGGGGGTCACGGTCACGAACCTGTCGTTCGACAAGAGCGCGGCGCAGCTTCAGTTCGTGGTCGAAACCAAGCCGGACTCGCCGGTGGGCAAGCATGGCGGGCTCTTTGTGGTCGTCGAGCTCCCGCTCGAGGGCGGGGTCGCGGTGCAGAAGCTTGCCTACGGCACAACCCTGCGCATCGACGAATCCGCCAAGCCGCCTCCGGCCTCGCAAGTGGCCCAGAGTTCCGCCCCACCACCGCCCCCGCCTCCCCAGGCCAAGCCGCTTTCCCGCCTCGAGCAGCTACGCCTGCGAGCCGCGACGCGGCGGGCGAATGCGGCGAAAGGCCCGCTGCCATGAGCCTGTCCGCTCCCCGATCCCGCGGGCGTGACGCCCGGCAAGGGGCCTGGGCGCCGAGCCGTGCCCCTCGCGGAAACTGGTGCTCGCTCGCATGGTTGGTTGCCGCGATGGCGGTCGGCACGGGCGCCAGCGGCCTGCGGGCGGTCGATTTTGCTTCCCAGGTGCAGCCGATCCTCGAGACCCGATGTCTGGAATGCCATCGTTCCGAGATCAGCAAAGGCGGGCTTCGTCTCGAACGCCGCGAGCAAACGCTGGCGGGTGGGGACGGCGGCGCGGCGGTGGTTCCGGGCGATCCCGAAAAGAGCCGGCTGTTGCAGCGCATCCGGCTGCCCAAAGAGCACGACGAGCGGATGCCGGCCCGGGGCGAACCGCTCTCCGAGGCTGATCGGGGCCTGCTGGAACAGTGGGTCAAGGACGGCGCACCCTGGCCGGAGGGCGTGCTCTTGCGCTACCGGTCGCCCGAGGAGTTGCGCCAGGCCGCGCGGGCTGAGGCCAGGTCCGGCCGGTTGCGGGAGCTGAAACTCTTCCCACCCAGCGTGAGCCTCGAGACCGCGCGGGACAGTCAAGGCCTGCTGGTGTTGGCGGTGTACGACGATGATGTGACCATCGACGTGACGCCCTTCTGCCGCCTCCGCCTTGCGAGCCCGGCGCTCGGCAGATTCGAGCACGCGCGGCTTTTTCCCGTGGCGGACGGCGCCACCGAATTGGTGGCCGAATACGCGGGACGCGAGGCAAAGGCGCCGGTCGAGGTCAAATCGGCGAGCCAGGATCGGCCGGTCAGCTTTCGCCTTGATGTGATGCCGGTGTTCATGCGCGGGGGCTGCAACACCGGCGGTTGTCACGGTTCGGCCCGCGGGAAGGACGGCTTCCGCCTTTCGCTCTTCGGGTTCGATCCCGAGGGCGACTACCATCGGCTGACGCGTGAGATGAGCGGACGCCGCGTGAACCTGAACATCCCGGCGCAGAGCTTGGTGCTCGAGAAAGCCACGGAGAAAGTGCCGCACTCGGGCGGCCGGCTGTTTGCCACCAACAGCCCGCTTTATGCGACCGTGCTCGAGTGGATTCGCGGCGGCGTGCCCAGGGACCAGGAGAATGTCGCCCGCGTGACCGGGCTCGAGGTGTTCCCGGGCGAAGTGGTGCTCGAGGGACGCGACGCCCGCCAGCAGCTCACGGTCCGCGCCCGTTACTCGGATGGGACCGACCGCGATGTGACGCCACTGGCGGTCTTCACGAGCAACAACGACACGAGTGTCAAGACCGACAAGAGCGGCCTGCTCACCTCGGGCGATGCCGGCGAGGCCTTCATCCTGGCGCGCTTCGACACCTTCAGCGTGGGCGCCCAGGCCATCGTGATCCCGGAAGCGGCGCAGTACGCCAAACCGTCCCCCCAGGCCTTCAACTACGTCGATGAACACGTGGCCGCCAAACTCCACAAGCTGCGCATCCTGCCGAGCGGGTTGTGCGGGGACGAGGATTTCCTGCGCCGCGCAACACTCGACATCACGGGGCGGCTCCCCACGGCGGCGGAATACGATGCTTTTGGCGCGGACACGAACTCGAACAAGCGCGTCGCGCTGGTGGATGCGCTGCTGCAACGGAAGGAGTTCATCGAGCTTTGGGTGATGAAATGGGCCGAGCTCCTGCAAATCCGCAGCACGGTTCCGGGCGGGAACCGCAACTATAAGAGCGCTCTTTCCTATTACAACTGGCTCGAGGCGAGCCTGGCGAACAACGTTCCCCTCAACCAGGTTGCCGCCGCCCTCCTGTCCGCCAACGGCGGCACCTTCGCGCATCCCGCCGCCAATTTCTACGAGCTCGAAAAAGACACGCTCAAACTGACCGAGAATGTTGCCCAGGTCTTCACGGGGATGCGCATCCAGTGCGCCCAGTGTCATAATCATCCCTTCGACCGCTGGACGATGAATGATTACTACGGTTTCGCGGCGTTCTTCAGCCAGGTGGGGCGCAAGGCGGGGCAGGACCCGCGCGAAACGATCATCTTCAATGCCGGGGGCGGGGAGACGCCGCACCCGGTCACCAAGAGCCCGGTGCCGCCGAAGTTCCTCGGCGGCGTCACCGCGAACCTTCAGGGACGCGATCGCCGCGAAGTGGTGGCCGAGTGGCTGGCGGCCGACGACAACCCGTTTTTTGCCCGGCACCTTGCCAACACGATCTGGGCCCATTTCTTCGGCGCGGGCATCGTCGATCCCGTGGACGACGTGCGCGTGAGCAACCCGCCCAGCAACCCGCCTCTGCTCGAGGCTCTGGCCGCCCACTTGCGCGAGTATCATTACGACCTGCGGCGGTTCGTGCGCGACCTCTGCACCAGCGCCGCCTATCAACGCACCTCCGCCGCCAACGACTCGAACGCGCGCGACCGCCGGAACTTCTCGCACGCGTTGGTCCGCCGCCTGCGCGCGGAAGTCCTTTTGGATGCCATCTCGCAAGTGACCGAGACGCCCAACAAATTCAAGGGCCTGCCGCTGGGCGCGCGCGCCGTTCAGATCGCCGACGGGAATGTGAGCACCTATTTCCTCAAGACGTTCGGGCGCGCGACGCGTGAAACGGTTTGCTCGTGCGAGGTCCGCATCGAGCCCAGCCTCTCGCAGGCGCTCCACCTCATCAACGGTGACGCCACCACCGATCGCATCCGCAAGGGCGGCGTCGTGGCTCGCCTGGTCAAGGAGGGCAAGACCCCGCCGCAGGTCATCGAGGACCTTTACCTGCGCTGCTTCTCCCGCAAGCCGGCGTCCGAGGAACTGCAGGCGCTCGAGACGCAGATGGGCGCCGTCCCCGCCGATCAGCGCGTCAACGCCCTCGAAGACGTGTTCTGGGCGTGTCTGAACGCCAAAGAGTTCGTCTTCAACCGCTGACCCGGCGGCCCTTGGATGACTCACCTGCCCGCCATGAGAAGAGCTTGCGCGCGACCGCCTCGAGCGTGGCTGGCCGCGTTCGCGGGCCTGTCGGTCGTGTGGCTCGCGGCGGCCCGCGGCGAGGAGCGGATCAACTATGCTGATCACCTCCGCCCGCTCTTTCAGAGCCGCTGTTTTTCCTGCCACAATCCCGACAAGAAGAAGGGCGGGCTCCAACTGACCGCTTACGCCGGCGTGCTGGCGGGCGGCTCCGGCGGCGCGGTCGTGGACGCCGGCAACCACGCCGGCAGCCGCCTCTGGGCGCTGCCCGCGCACAAGCAGGAGCCGTTCATGCCGCCGGAAGGGGACCCGCTCAAGCCCGCCGAGCTCGAGCTCGTCGCGAAATGGATCGATGGCGGTTTGCTCGAGACCAGCGGCAGCGTGGCCAAAAAGGTCGAGCGGCCACAACTGGCCATGGTGATCACCGTCACCGGCAAGCCCGAGGGCCCACCCGCTTTGCCCGAGCACGTCCTGCTCGAGCCGCTCCTGGTGGCCGAACGGGGCAACGCTGTCGCCGCGCTCGCCGCCAGCCCGTGGGCGCCCTTGTTGGCCGTGGGCGGGGCGGGGCAGGTGATCCTCTATCGAGCCGAAGGCCTCGAGTTGGCCGGCATCTTCCCCTACCCGGAGGGTTTCGTCTCGTCGCTGCGCTTCAGCCGCAACGGCGCGCTGCTGGTGGCGGCGGGCGGGCACCCGGCCCTCCGCGGCAACGTCGTGCTCTTCGATGTCAAAACCGGACGCCGCGTTGCCGAACTGGGCGGCGAACTGGACACCGTGCTCGCCGCGGATCTGGCCGCCGACCACTCGATGGTGGCGTTCGGCACCCCCGGCCGGAAGCTGAAGGTCTGCGACACGGCGGGCGTCGAGCTGTATGTCAAGGACAAACATACCGACTGGGTCACCGCCGTGGCCTTCAGCCCGGACGGTGTGCTGCTCGCCAGCGGCGACCGCGGCGGCGGCCTCCGCGTCTGGGAGGCGGACACGGGGGGCGAATACCTCAATCTCGAGGCCCATAAAGGCGCCCTCACCGCTCTGTCCTGGCGGCCCGATTCCGACGTGCTCGCCTCCGCCAGCGAAGACGGCGAGGTCATCCTCTGGGAGATGAACAATGGCGGCATCGTGAAGCGCTGGACCGCGCATGGCGGCGGGACGCTCTGGGTGGATTACGCGCAGGACGGCAAGTTGGTCACCGGCGGCCGCGACCGTCACGTCAAGGCCTGGAAGGGCGACGGCGCGCTCATCAAGGACATCGCGGGGCTGCCCGATTTGCCCACGCGCGTGGCCTTCCTGCACGACAACGCGCGGGTGGCCGCCGGCAATTGGACGGGGGATGTCACCGTCTGGACCCACGACACCGGCCAACCGCAGGGCGCCGCCACCCAGAACCCGCCCGCCCTCGAGACGCGCATCGCCGCCCTCGAGCGCGAACTCGGCGCGCTCAAGCCCCAACTGCCTCCGGCCGAGCAGGCGCGCGACGCCGCCGCGCAACCGCTCGCGGCCACCGAGAAAACCGTCGCCGAGGAACGGAAGGCCGTGGCGGACGCGAAAGCCGGCCTCGCCCGAGTCCGCGCCGATGTTGCCGAAACCGAAAGGAAACTCGCCGCGCTTCGCCCGGAGCAAACCAATGCCTGGAAGGCAATCGAGGCGCAGCGGGCGGTCTTGCGGGGCTTTGACCAAAGCCGCCTCGAAGCGGCGGAGGTCGAACGCCGGCTCGCCGAGGCTAGGGCGCGCGCGGACGAGCTCCGCAAGCAGATCACGGACGCCGGCGGCGATGCCGCGCGGGTCGATCTGTTGAAGCCACGGCTTGCCCCGCTCGAGCAGGCGGAGAAAGAGCTGGCCGCGCAAGCCGAAAAGGCGCGCCAGGCAATCGCCACGCCACCGGCGCCATTAGCTTCGCTCGCGCAACGGGTGCAGGAGGCCGACCACGCCGTGACCGAGCTCGAGTCCGGGACCAAACAGCGGACTTCCGAGGCGGCCTTGCTCGAGTCGTCCGCCGCCGAGCATGAGAAACGGGTGGCCGCCCTGGCGCCTCAACTCGAGGCGCAACGCAAGGAATGGGAGGGTCGGAACGCGGCGTGCCTGCGGTTGACCGAGGACATTACGAACCACACCAAGGCGATCGCCGCGCTCAAAGCGGCGCAATTCAACGTCGGCGTCCTCGCCGAGAAAGAACGGCTGGCCCGGCTCGAGGCCGAGCTCAACACCCGGCGAGCCACCCTGGCGGGCGCTCGCGCGGGGTTGTCGGCGCAGGAGCAGGAACTGGCGAAGGCCCGCGCGCTGGTTGCCCAGGTCGAAAAGGAGATGCCCGGTCTCGAGGCCGCCGCGGCGAAGCTGGCCCAGGAAGCGGTCGGTCTCGAGGCGGCGGCTGCTCCTCTGCGCGCGGGGTTGCCCGAGATTTCGGCGCGTCTCGAGCAGGCCCGGCGAACCTCGGCCGGGCGCGAGCAGGACCTCAAGGCCGCCCGCCAGCTCGACGAGGAAGCCAAGTCCTTCAAAATCCCCGCCGCGCCCGAGGCGCCGCCGTCCGGGGTCGTCGAGTTGGACCAGGCCCGGCAACAGCTCGTCGCCGCCGAGAAGGCGCTCGCGGAAAAGGCGTTGGCGGTGGCCGCCCTGCGCGCCGAGTTGGCGGCGCGGGCAACGGACGCTTTCGTGGCGGCCACGAACCAGGTGGCCGAAGCCGAGGCCGCGCTGCGGGAGCATGAGCGCAACCTTGCCGGGGCGGAGAAGTCGCTGGCGGACAAACGGGGCGAGGCCGCGGCGGCCGCGGCGGCGCGCGATCGGGCTGTGGCGAACCGCCAGGCCGCCCTCGACGCCGTACCCAAACTCGAACAAGCCATCGCCAAGTCCAGGCCGGAGGCCGGCCAGGCCCAGACCGCCGCCGCCGAAGCCGAACAAGCCTTCACCGCCCAGAAAGCGAAGGTCGATCAACTCCACACCCAATACCTCGCCCTGCTGCCATAGGGGTCAGTCCTATAATCGAAGAATAGGTTGGGGAACCGGGCCGCGGAGGGCGCAGAGATTGCATCAAGCGGGGAAAACCTCACGCGAGGCCATGGTGGTCACGAAGAAACACCGCCGAGTCGCGGTCGTGCCGCCACGCCTGGGAGAGTGAGTTACACGTACCTTGGCAATTCGCGGTTGGTGAGCCAGATTAGCCTCAAGCAGAACACCACCAGTCGCATGGTCGTAAGCCGACAGTTCGATTATCTGGACCGCCTGCTGCAGGTGAGCAGCGTCCCGCAGGGCGCCAACCAACTCCCGTGGGTACAGGGCTACGGGTTGAACGCGGCCAGCCAACGGATTCGCCTCAACTTGAGCGACTCGAGCTACTGGGTGTACCATTACGACTCGCTGGGTCAGGTCACGTCCGGGAAGCGGTATTGGTCGGACGGGACGCCGGTTGCAGGGGAACAATTCGGGTACGGATTCGATGACATCGGTAATCGCCGCAATGCCAAGGCCGGGGGCGATCAGAACGGCGCGAACCTGCGCTTGGCGAATTACACCCCCAACAACCTGAACCAATACACCCAGCGCGACGTGCCTGGGGCGGCGGACCTCATGGGCATCGCCAGCGCGGCGGCGTTGGTGAGCGTGAACGGAGATACGAACGTGTACCGGCACAGCGAGTATTTCCGGAAAGAGGTGTCGGTGAACAATGCCAGCGCGGCGCAGTATCCGGTGATGGTGGTGGTGGCCACCAACCCAGGCTCCTCGACGACCACTACGGGCGCGGTCTTCGTGGCCAGGACGCCCGAGGCGTTCACGTACGATCTGGACGGGAACCTGCTGTCGGACGGGCGGTGGAATTACACGTGGGACGGCGAGAACCGGCTGCTCAAGGTGGAGAGCCTGGGTAGCGCGCCGACCGGTTCGAAGCGCCGGTCGGTGTTCGAGTACGACTGGCAGGGGCGGCGGATTCGGAAGCAGTTTTTCACCTCCAGCGGTGGCTGGCAGGAGCAGTCCGACCTGGTTTTCCTCTACGACGGCTGGTCGCTCATGGGTGAACTGGATGCCAACAACAGCAACGCCAAGGTGCGGACCTACGTATGGGGCACGGACCTGAGCGGCTCAATGCACCAGCCTTCGCCCGGAGGCTTCGGCTCGGCAGGAGGGGCAGGCGGCGTCGGCGGCCTGCTGAAGTTGCAAAGGCAACAAACGACGGACTTGGAAACAAGCGTGTTCCCGGTTCCCCAGACTGGGATGAGGAGGTTTCCAACCGGGATCCCGAATACGCGGATGCGTGGAAGGCCATTCAGCAAGGAGCGCAGGCCAAAGCAAAAGAGATATGTAAGAATGAAACATGCTGTTGTAAACAAGTGACAATCACGTTTCTGTACGCTCCAGCTTACGATCTGCCTGATCTGCAACGGCCAGCCTTGCCCAAGGACGTGAAGGTCAAGTGCAGATGAAACAACGGCTGCTACGGTTTGAGCTTTTGGCGTGGACGGTTTTCTTTGCCGCCACCGTAGGTTGTTGGCTTGTTTCCAGCCTGGTAGGCAGAGCGGTTGAAGACTATTTCATCAAACGGGGACAACTGGTGCCATTGATCACGACTCTGGTGATCTCACGACCGGTGTGGATGTTGTTCGTCTCTGCTCCTTGGCTGCTGTACGCCAGCTCGCCAAAGTGTCGCGACCTTGTGCCTAGGCGGGCGACGGTATTTGCACTCACAATGGCCCTAGCCCTGGTGGTTTTGATCATTCTAGTGGTTTTGGCGTGCGTTTTACCATGGCTACCGATCTCGTAAACGGGTAAACAGTTCTTATGATTGACAAATGACCGGCTCAATCTTCCACTCTTGTCAAGGCGCGCAAGCTGAGAGTCCACCTTGGCGGACGCCGTGCAACGAAAAGCGGGGGAAAAATGATCGGACTGACGTCCGACGCTACCGCGTCGCCGAGACTCAGGCCGTGAGTTGGGCGAAGCCGTCTTCGATCAGGACGGTATTCTGGATGCGGGCCAGGCGGGCGTAGAGGCCGTCGCGGGCCAGCAGTTCCTCGTGGCTGCCTTGCTCGACGATCTGGCCGTGGCGCAGGACGAGGATTTGATCGGCGTGGCGGATGGTGCTCAGGCGATGGGCAATGACAAGACTCGTCCGCCCGGCCATGAGCCGCTCGAGCGCCTCCTGGATCAGCCGCTCGGTGGCGGTATCGACACTCGCGGTGGCTTCGTCGAGGATCAGAATGGGCGCGTCCTTGAGCAGGGCACGGGCGATGCTGACCCGTTGTTTCTCGCCGACGCTCAGTTTCACGCCCCGTTCACCGACCCGGGTGTCGTAACCCTCCGGCAGACGCGTGATGAACTCGTGGCAGTTCGCCGCTTCCGACGCGGCGAGCAGTTCGGGTTCGGTGGCGTCCAGCTTCCCGTAGAGCACGTTCTCGCGGACGGTGCCGTTGAACAGGAACGGTTCCTGGCTCACGATCGCGATTTGGGCGCGCAACACCGCCAGGGCCAGGTGGCGTGTGTCATGGCCGTCGATCAAAATGCGACCGGCGGTCGTCGTGTAAAAGGCCGGCAGCAGATTGGCGAGGGTGGACTTACCCGCGCCGGTCGGCCCAACGAGGGCGACCATTTCGCCGGGCGGCGCGGAGAAGGAAACGTCACGCAGGGCGACTTTGCCCGGGCCATAGGTAAAGTTGACGCCAGCATAGACCACCTCGCCACGGGCGCGCCACCCGGCGCGGGGCGCATCGGCCGGGCTGGCCACGACCGGCTCAGACTGGCCGGGCGCGTGCGCCGCACTGCCCGATTCGGCGCGCGCGTCGCGTTCTTCGACGGCGTCCAGTATGTCGAAGACGCGTTCGCCGGCGGCGCGCGCGGCCTGGAGCATCTGATTGAGGCCGTGGAGGCGGGCGACCGGCTCATAGAACAGGGCCAGGTAAAAGAGAAAGCCCACGAGTTGGCCGAGGGTGAGCGCGCCGGCCAGCACCTGGCGTCCGCCCAGCCACAGCACGAGCACCGTACCCAGCGCCGCGGCCAGGCTCATGGCCGGCGAGTAAAGCGCCCAGGCGCGCATGACCCCGAGGGTGCCGCGCCGCAAGTCGTCGGCGCGCTCGGCAAACCGCGTGTCCTCGTGGGGTTCACGTCCGAAGGCCTTGATTTGCCTCACGCCCTGGAGGTTGTCCATGAGCAGGGCGTTCATGGCGCTGGCGGCCAGGCGTTGTGCGCGGTATCGGCGATGGGCGGTGAGGGTGTACCAAAGGGCACCGCCGGCCAGCAGGGGCAGCGGGACCAGCGCCATCGCGGCCAGGAGCGGGTTGGTCCAAAACAGGATCACCAGCACCCCGGCCACGCTGAGCAGGGCAACTGAGCCTTGCTCGGTGCCGTCGATAAGGACGCGCTCGACCGAGTTGACGTCCTCGATGACGCGCGTCATCAGGTCGCCCGAGGCGCGCTGGTCGAAGTAATCCACCGGCAGCCGCTGCAGCCGGGCATAGACCTCGCGGCGCATGTCGTAGATGACATTCTGCTCGAAGGTGTTGTTGATGAGGATGCGCAGGCTGTTGAACAGGTCCCGCAGAACGAAAGCGCCGAGCAACGCCAGCATGACCGGTCCCAGCAGGTCCTGCCGCCGGCGCCCGATGACCTCGTCGATGATCAACTGGGTGAGCTTCGGGTAGGTGAACGAAAACGCCAGGGACAGAAGCGCGCAGGCAACGGTCGCCACCGCCATCCACCGGTAAGGGCGGATGTACGCCGCCACCCGGCGCAAGACTTCCCAGGTTGTGCGCGCCCTGGCTCCGAAGGTCGGGTCGGTGTTGACGTGCGAATGGTGGTGCATTCGGTTGCCGAGCTTCACCCGAGGCGGCTTGCCGCGTCAAATCCCTCCGTGGGTTGGGTCAGGCCATGCGCATGGGACTGCCCCCCCGCGGGCCTCACAACGCGGCCTTGAGCACCGCGGGGAGTTCGATCCGGCGTCCTTTGAGGAATTGGTTCGCCAGGGCCGTGAGCCACTCGCGCGAGGTTTCGACCTCGCCCACCTCGAGGAACGTCCGCCCGTCGCGTTCGATCAGTGCGTAGCCGCGCACCTCGATACTGATCGGTGAGTTCTCACCTTTCAGGTCGAGGTCCGCCCGCAAGGTCTTGTTCCGGGGATCAATCTCGAGGGTCGTCATAATGCCGAGGCTTGCGAAGTGGTGGTTGAACCAGAGCCGGGCGGCGTGCTGCGCGGCCCAACCGCGGGATTTGTCGAGCAACCCCTGGCCGATCATGATCGCGGGGCGCGCCGGGCCGCGCGGGCCGCCTCCCACCTCGAGTGACGCGCCGGGATCACCCGGCGGTCGGCGCGCGCCCTGGGTCGGTTGCGGGCGCCGGGCTGAAGGGCTCGAGTTCCTCACCCTGCCGCACCAGCCTGGCGCTGTTGAAGACCACGACCATCGAGCCGGCGATGTTTAACGCCGCCGCCACCACCGGATTCAGATAGTCGAACACCGACAGGGTGATGCCGCCGATGATGAAGAACACGCCGAAGATGAAGTTCTGGTTGACCACGCTCCGGGTGCTGCGGGAGAGCTTGACGAGGAACGGCAGGCGGCGCAGATCGTTGTTCATGAGCGCGATCGTGGCGCTGTGGATGGCCACTTCACTGCCTGCCGCGCCCATCGCGACACCGATGTCTCCCGCCGCAAGGGCGGGGGCGTCGTTGACGCCGTCGCCGACGACGGCCACGCGGTAGCCCTTGGCCTTGGTTTGGCGCACGAAGTCCACTTTGTTCTGCGGCAGACATTCGGCGACAACCTCGCCGCAGCCGATTTCCCGGGCCACGCGGGCTGCGACCGGTTCACGATCGCCCGAGATCATGGCCACGCGGCGCACCCCGCTCTCGAGGAGCCCGGCCAGCGACTCTTTCGCTTCCTTGCGCGTCTCGTCCTTCAGGCCGACCCAGCCGAGGTATTTGCCGGCCCGGGCCACGAACACGAGGCTGAAACCCTCGGTCTCGTTGAGGTCCACGGCCGCCATGAGGTCTTCCCGGATGCCGTTGTCCTTGAGCCATTGGGCGCGCCCGATGAGCACACTGGCGCCGTCCACCTGCGCTTTGATGCCGCGGCCGGCGCTTTCTGAGAAGTCGCCGGGCTCGCCCAGGGGGACGCCGGCCTCGTCGGCCAGTTGCGCGAGCGCCTTGGCGGTGGGGTGATTGCTGTATTTCTCCGCGGTGCCGGCGATCCGCAACAGCTCCGCCGGCTTGGTCTGGCCCACCGGCGCGAGACGGCTCACCGCCAGCCGGCCCGTCGTGAGCGTGCCCGTCTTGTCGAAGATGAAGGCGTTGATGCGCGACGCCAGCTCGATGTCCGCCACGTTCTTGATCAGGATGCCGAGCCGCGTAGCCGCCGAGAGGGCGGCCACGATGGCGCTCGGGGAAGCCAGGATGAACGCGCCGGGGGAGGCAATCACGAGGATGGTGATCATCCGGTTCAGGTTGTGGCTGAACGTCCACACCAGCGCCCCGATGACCAGCACCAACGGTGTGTAATAGACCATGTACTGGTCCACGATGCGCATGATCGGGAACTTGGTCTTTTCCGCGGCCAGGATCAGGTCCCGCACCCGCCCCAGGGTGGTGTCCTGCCCGGCGCGGCTGACCTTGACCTCGAGCACGCCGGTCAGGTTCTGGGTGCCAGCGAACACCTCATCGCCCGGGCTCTTATCAACCGGGAGGGATTCACCCGTGATCGTGGCCTGGTTGAACGAGCCTTGCCCGGTGACGATGACACCGTCGGCGGCCACGTTGTCTCCCGGGCGGATGCGGATGACATCGCCGACGGCAAGGTCCTTGGCGGCGACCTCTTCTTCGCGGCCGTTCTTGACCAGGCGGCGGGCCTTGGTAGGCGTGAGGCGGATGAGCGACTCGATCGAGGCGCGGGCGCCGGCGGCGGTGTTGGCCTCGATGAATTCTCCGATCAACATGAAGAACGCGACGATGCCGGCGGTTTGGTACTGGCCGCTGGCAAAGGAGGCCAGCACGGCGATGCTAACCAGTTCGTTCATGCCCAGCACGCCGCGCCGCAGGTCTTTAGCGGAGGTCCAGATGATCGGCGCGCCCAGCACCAGCGCGCCCAGCAAGGCGCTGGCGCTGGCCACGCGCTCGCCGCCGTCAAAGAGCCAGCCGGCAAGGAACGAGTTGATGACCAGGAGCAACCCGAGCAGGCTCTGCGAGAAACGGACCGGGACCCGCTGATTCTCGGCGGCGGCGGGGCCCGCGGGCGGCTCCGCGGCGGCTCGGGCGGCGGTCGCGGCGTCAGGGTGGGTCAACGTGTCGGCCTGCATGGCATGGTTCCGGGCTTCGGGGGGCTCAGGGTTGTTCCTTGGCCTCGCGCTTCTCGGGTTCGCGGCTCAACTGGAGCCGGAGCTCGTCGAATTGCTCGGGGAACGAAAACTTCACGTTGGCGTTGGTCAGGACCCGTTGCATCGTGCTGGCCAGGAGGCGGCGTTCGAACAGCTTCGGGTTCTCGAGGTAGTTGGGCAGTTGGCTGGTGAAGGACGCGGCGTCGGCCACGACCGCCTGGACGAAGCGGTTGCTGGCGGTGATGCCCCGGCTCAAGATGGCGTCGGCCTCGCCGACCGCTTTGCGGGTGATTTCATCCCGGTAGCCCCGCGCCTCGCTGATGGTCTTGCTCACCTCCTGTTCGACGGCATTGACGGCTTCGAAGGATTTGCGCACGTCCACGGGCGCTTTGGTCTCGACTTCGATGGGCTCGAGCGCGATGCCCAGTTGGAGGGAGTCCACCTGGTGTTGCACGCGCGCGCGCACCAACTCGCGGAAGGCCGTTTTGTCCTTGTAGAGCGCGTTCTCGGCGGTGGTTCGCGCGGCGGCCCAAAAGATCGCGTTGTTGGCCACGTTCGTGAGGACTTGCGTCACGTTGGTGAAACCGAACGTGTAACGGATGGGGTCCTCAATGCGGTACTTCACGGTTGCCTTCACGTGGATGATGTTCCCATCAGCGGTGAGGGTGTAGCCATCGGTTTCCGGGCTGAGCATCCCGCGCTCGGGCGGCTCCTGGTTCTGGGCCTCGAGCTCGGGCGTGGTGGCGTGCCAGCCGGTGGTCGAGGTGACGGCGTGGCTCAGGCCGATGGCGATCGAGACCTTTTCGTCGATCGGGTAGGGCAACGCCCAATGCCAGCCGGGCTTGAGCAATTCCGCCGTGCGCGGCCTGCCGAAGCGCAGCACCACCGCGAGTTCATTCGGCTCGACCACGAACACGCCGGAGCAGACGAAGAACAGCGCCAGCACCAGCATCACGGCTTTGATGATCTGGAAGCTGCTGCGCAGCGCTTCCGAGAGCGCCTGCGCGCTGGCTTCGTCCCCCCCCCCCGGTCCGGGAGGGGCGGCGGCGGGCGGCGCGGCCGGGCCGGCGGGCCGCGGCTCGGGCGGTGCGGGAGAGATCGGTTCGCTCATGACAACGGGCGCGTCAACGCCGGGTGGCCGGCAGGTCCGGCTGGCCTTTCAAGAGGTCAAACGGCGGCGTGCGAGTGTCCAGCACCAGCGTCGCCCGTTCCTTCAGGGCGTCCTGCAAGGCCCGGACTTTCAAAAGGTAAATCGCGAACTCGGGGTTCTGCTCGAACACCTTGAGGGACTTGGCCGCCTCGGCTTCGGCCTCGCCGGCGATGATCGTCGCCCGGCGGTCGGCTTCGGCGAGAATCTGTTCCCGCTGGCGGTCGGCGTCGGAGCGGATTTTGATCGCTTCGGCATCGCCCTCGCCCTTGACCTGTTTGACCTGCTGCTCGCGCTCGGCCTTCATGCGTTCGAACACCTTGGCGGTGATGGTTTCGGGGAGGCCAATCTGCTTGATGCCCAGCAACCGCACCTCCATGCCGTAACCGCTGGCGTCGGGCCGGATGGCCGTGAGCATCTCCTGCTCGATGAGATCGAACTTGAGCTCTTTCTCGTTGGTCGAGATGAAATCCCGCAGGGGATGCTGGCCGACGACGCCGTTCTTGGCGTTGCCGAGGAGGCCCTCGAGCCGGCGCTCGGCGGCCACGATCTCACCGCCGAAGCGTTCCAGGAACATGCGCGGGTCCGCCACGCGCCAGCCAACGAACACCTCGATGATGAGCACGCGTCCGTCGCGCGTGGTGGTTTGCTCGTATTTCTTTTCGAAATTCCGGATGCGATTATCGAACCGGTGCACGTTCTGGATCGGCCACGGCAGGCGCGCGTGGAGTCCCGGGTCATTGGTGATGCTGTGCGAGAACTTGCCGAAGGTGGTGACCACGGCCACCTCGGTTTGCCGGACTTGGAAGAAAAACAGCATCGTGGCGAAAATCACGGCCACCACGAGGCCGGTCAATTGGGTGATGGTAGTTCGCTTCATAGCGGCGGGAAACAACTCAAATCGGTTACTCCTTCTTCTTGGGCGGCGGGAGGACCACGTCCGTGATGTCGGGCCGGATTTTGTCCTCGAGGTTCAGGGTGGCGACGCCGTGCGTGTTGGTGAGAGTGACCACATATTTGCGCGCCGAACCCATCGCGTGGCCCAGGCTGTCGAGGTAACTGCGCCATTGATAGACCTGCGGCGAGGCGCGGAAGGCGGTGACCTGGTGGCCGAAGCGCTCGGCGGTGGCCGCCGCCGCGGCGTTCTGGCGGACCCGGTTTACCTCGGCTTCGTTCACGCGCACGGCCGCTTCGGCCTGCGCCCGGGGCACACGCTCCGCCAGGTAGGCCCGGGCGTAGAGGTTCGTGGCTTCACGGTCCTGGATCGCGCCGATAACCTTCTCGAAATCCGGCGCGACTTTCACCGGCGGATGGATGCCGTGGAGCCCCACGAACAGGATGCGCACGCCCAATTCCCACGCGTCGGCGCGAGCCTGGATGCGGCGGCGGAGCTCATCGGCGGCCTTTTGCCGGCCGGCAGCCATGATGTCGTTGAGATCGACGCTCACCAGGTAGCGCGTCACTTCGCCCTGGGCGAGCTTCTTCAAGAGTTCCCCGGCGTCGGTGTGGTGGTAAGCGAAGGCATTCAGGTCGTTCACCTCGTACTGGACCGGCATGTTGACCGCCAGGAGGCTCACCGGCACGGTTTGCTCGCCGTTGCCTTCCTCGGTCCGGCTCGCCACCAGCAGCGCGAATTCGTCCTTGGCGTGGGCCTTGGACCAGAGCAGCACGCGCGCGTCCTCCTGATGTTCGTCGTGCACGATGCCGATCGTGAAGTCCTGGACGCGATCCGTCGGGTAGCGTTGCACCTTGTCGATGGGCCACGGCAGCTTCAGGTGCGGCCCCGGACCCAGGATGCCGCGGCCGGCCACGCGCCGTCCGAACCGTTCGAGCAACCCGCGCTCACCCGGCTCGATGAAGACCAGGATGCTCGAGCAAAACAGCAGGGCAACCTGCGCCCCGACCAACCGCGCCAGGCGCCGCTCGAGGAACCGGTAGAACCAGGTCTCGGAGACTTTGAAGCCGAACTGGTAGTCGAGGGCCTGGGCCGCGGTCGTGATGAGCCCGCCTGGCGCGCTCAACAGGCCGATGAGCCGGCTCTCGTAGAGCGGGTGCGCTGCCTGGCCCTTGACGCGAGGGCGGAACCGTTCAAAGACCAGGCCAAGGAGGTTCTCCGCGGCGACCACCCCAAGCAACACGTCCAGCGCGCGCGCCGCGATGGCGTCCACCTTGCCGTAGCCCGCCCAGTCCGTCACCGCCACCAGGGCGGCGAGCAGGCTCAACAACGCGCCGAGCAACAGGCAACTGGCTTGCGAGCGCAGCAGGGGTTGGTTCTCGATCCGGGCCAGCACGGCCGAGTATTTCCCGAACTGAAAGCACACGAAGGCGGACACCCCGAACAGCACCATGGCAACGGTGGCGTGGCCGGTGGCGGGCGAGACGCCCGCCAGGGCGGCCGCCCCGCCCAGGGCGAGTCCATCCGCCCCACGGTCCTGGCCGATGTACCGCCACATGAAGTACACCGCCGCCGCCTCGAGCAACAGCAACAGCACGGCGAACGCCGGCACCAGCACCCGCTCGAACTGCTCGCGCGCGCGCCGGGCTGGGAAGGTGTCGGCGGCCTGTTCGGCGAAGAGCGTGGCGCTGGCGGCGGATTTCTTGAGTTCGTCGAATTCGATCCGTTCGAGCCGCTCGCGGGCTTGGAGCCGCATTTGGAAGTAGCTCACGGCCGCCACCAGGAAGCCCAGGCCCAGGAACACCGCGGTCATCAGGCCCGTGGCGGAGTGAGCATACTGCGCCGCCATCGCGCTGGCCCCGCCGAACACCAGCAGCACCAGCCAGTTCAGCAGTCCCTTCCGTTGAACACTTTGATCCATGCGCGCTTAGGTCAATTCGCGATCTTCGAACAGAAACAAGGCCGCCGCCAGGGCGGCGCCCAGGTAGCCCACCACATAGACCAGCGCCTTCAGCACATAGGTCCAAGGGATGTGTTTCTGGGCATCCAGCGCGTCAGCCATCCAGAAAAGCTGCCAGTTCGGCACAAGGGTGTAAAGCACAGCCGCCCACCATTGGCCCCGCTCGGCCCGCTCGCCGAACAGGTAATCGGACATCAACCCCAGGATCAGCACGCCCGAACAGATGGCCAGGGTCGGGATCATGTCGCATCGGGTCGAGCACGCCAGGGCCAGCCCCGCCAGCACCCAGAGCGCGAACAAGATCAACACCGACGCCGGCACCAGCCGCCAATCGACGTCCTTGGCGAACTTCTGCCATTGCCCTTCCTTATCGAAGCAGTTGATCCCCACGAAGGTGATCGTGCTGATGATGACCAACCCAAGCACCGCATCCCACACGAAGGGGCGTTGCAGGAAGTAATTGGTAAAGCCGCCCAGGATGTAGGCCAGGAGCACTCCCCCGGCGTAGGTATAGAACGCCAGCGTGTCGGTGGAACCGTAGGCGTCATAGGCCATGCGGCTGGCCAAAAGCACCGAGAGCAGGTTGAAGTAGGTCAGGACCGTCAGCGCCCCGGCCAGGCCCACGTACTTCGCCAGCACGAATTGCGCGCGCCCCACCGGCTTGGCCAGCACGGCCAGCGCCGTCCCAGTGCGGACTTCGTGCGCCACCGAGGCCGAGGCGCTCAGCACCGCTCCCACAAGCCCGGCCAACAGCATCACCGCCAGCACGCTGTCCTTGACCATCTTGGGATCATCGCCAAAGCCGAAATAAGGCACCACCGCCAGAAACACCCCAAAAACGCCGGAAGTGGTCATCAGCAGCAGGAAAACCGGCTGCCGGACCAATTCCATGAAGGCATTGCTTGCGATGGTTCTAAATTGTCGCATACCAACCCTACCCCACCGACCCGGCTATCCGCCGCCGGGTTCGGTCCGGGGTGAGCCGGGACAGCGCTGATACTCGAAATCCCGGCGGCTGAGAACTGTGTTTTTGACCGCACACGCCCGCTGTGCGGCCCGGAGCGAACAGGGGCATCAGCTCGAGGGTCGTCTGAAGCTGGTCCGCTGTTTGAGCCATTCGAAATCGGCAGGCGGATTGGCGACGATCGCCCCGCCGACCCCGCCCCGGACCGGCGGGCGCACGGTGCCGTTTTCACCCGTGACCGTCCACCGGTGGAGTTCGGTGTGGCCATCCGCGAACGAGAGGCTGGCGGCGCTGTTGTGATACGAGGCGGGCAGGTTGCCCCACTTGCCCTCCTCGAGCCGGTTCATGAAGAACCCGTCGTTGATCGTGTCCGGGTGTTCGTCGAGGAAGACAAAAACACCCGCGGGACTGGTCAGGTCGGCGGACTTGAAGAACTGCACATAAGCGGGGTTGAACTTGTTGGTGAGCACGCCCGGGTCGCCCACCAGCGAGTTCATCGACATGCTGCGAATGCGCGGACCGTTGTCCGCCATGGCCTTGTCCGCCGGGCATTTGAAAATGGCGGCGGACCGCCCCAGGAAAGGCGCGAGCTTGGCGTTGGTCAGGAGCAGCGCGTTGGTGTTGTCGTCGCTCGAAGCCCAGTCCTGCACGTTGTTCGCCCAGTTTTGCCGCCGTTGTTTGGTTTCGTCGATCCCGTGATTATTCACGTAGAAATCGCTCGAGTCCTCCGCGTAGAGCGTCCAGCCCAGCGTCAACTGACGGGTGTTGTTGAGGCACATCGCGCCTTGCGCTTTTCCTTTCGAGCGGCTCAGCACGGGCAGAAGCAGGCCGGCCAGGATGGCGATGATCGAGATCACCACCAACAGTTCGACAAGCGTGAAGCCCACTCCTGCGGCGCCAGCGCTCCGGCAGGCTGGCGCAGGCGTAGTGGGCAGAGGTGGACCGGCTGGCCTCGGGCAGGGACCGGCAGGAGTGCTGCGCTCGGCTGCAAGACGAGAATCCATCGGACACGACCCGCGCATGGCCCGGAGCCGGCCCCGCTTATCGCCGACGGTGGAGCCTCTCGCCACTACTTCTGCTCGGTCTTGGCCTTGTCGGCCTTCTCTTTCTCGGCCGCCTTGAGTTTCTCGATGTCGGCCGCCTTGATGACCTCGATTTTGGCGCCGGCTTTGAGCTCGTCGGCGGATGGGACTTTGACAATATCGCTTGTAACAGGTTCGGCCTGAACTGCTTGTGAAGATTTTACGGAGATCAACTCGACCTCGAACACGAGCGCTGCGTTGGGTCCGATCAGGCTGCCGGAGCCGCGCTCCTGGTAAGCCAGCGCGGCCGGGATAAAGAGCTGCGACTTGCCGCCAGGCTTCATCAACTGCAAACCCTGTTTCCAGCCCTCGATCACGCCGCCCAACGAGAAGGTGGCCGGCTGGCCGCGCTTGTAGGAACTGTCGAACTCGGTGCCGTCGATCAGAGTGCCCTTGTAGTTGACGGTGACGACGTCATTGGTCTTGGGGGAATCACCCTTGCCTTCGACCAGGTGCTTGTATTGCAGCCCGCTGGGCAGGGTCATTACGCCGTCCTTCTTCTTGTTCTCCGCCAGGAAGTTCTCTCCGATCGCCTTGTTCTTGTCGCTCGCCGACTTCCGCGCCTCCCGCTGGAACGCCATCACGACCTCGCGCGATTCCGCGTCGGTCAGCAAGGTCTTGCCCGACGTGAGTGCGTCCTTGAGCCCGCGGACCATGAAATCCGGGTCGATCTGGTCCAGGTCAGCGCCGGTGCGCTTGAGGTTCGCCCCGAGCGTCATGCCCAAAGCGTAGCTGGACTTCTGTTTTGGGTCCTTCAGGTCCCCGGACTCCGCCGCCAGGGCTACGCCCATCAGACCCGCCGTCAATGCCAATGCCAAACTGTTCAGTTTCATGTGTAGTAATCGTTCGATACCAGTCACAGTTTCAAAAACGCCGCTGTAGTTCAATGGAATTCTTTCCGCTGCGTTGAGTCGCGCCTCCAGCCACCCCCAGAATGGATCATTGACCGTTGCGCCGGCCATCCGTGAGCCGCTCCGCGCGCACTTCGCGAAGGTAGCCCTCGGCTTGAGCGGCGGTGAGCCGTGAGCGGGATTGCAATTGGCGCAATGCCTGAAGCGCGGACAACCCTGTCGCCGCCGCCTTCTGCGATTCCGCGAGCGGCTGCAACAGCACAGTGCATCCGCCTTCATGGATGGCGATTCGCTCTCCGCCGACGGCCCGCCGCAGCCAGTCGCCCAGGCTTTCGCTGGCCTCCTGCACGGTCAGTGTTTTCATGCCCTGACACTACTCGGCCGCGACCCACGTAACAAGTCCGCAAAAGCGCGCTGGCGATGCGTGACGCCGGCAAGGATCGACGCCGAACCCTCGGGCAGTATCCTCCTGGGCCCGAGTCACTTAGCCACCGCTATCATCGCCAGAATGCGAGTCGCCGCGTTGGGCCGTAGCGCGCAGAAGCCTCCTGAAGGCCGCGGGCTAATAGCCGTGGGGGTGAGTGCTGTGCCAGCGCCAGGCCGACGCCACAATGTCCTCGAGCCTGGGGAATCGGGGTGACCAGCCGAGCTCGCGGATCGCCTTTTCCGCCGAAGCAACCAGGCGTGGCGGGTCGCCCGGACGCCGCGGGCGCTCGACCGCCGGGATGCTCTTCCCGGTAATCATGCGGCAGGCCAGGATGACCTCGCGCACCGAGTAGCCCTCGCCGTTGCCCAGGTTGTAGAAGCCCTGCTTGCCCGGTTCGAGCGCCAGAATGTGCGCCGCGGCGAGGTCCACCACGTGAATGTAATCGCGGATGCAGGTTCCATCCGGGGTCGGGTAGTCGGCGCCGTAAATCTCGCACTGCGGCGCCTGGCCAAGCGCGACCTTCAACACGTTCGGAATCAGGTGGGTCTCGACGCGGCGATGCTCGCCGAACCGCGCGGTGGCGCCGGCCGCGTTGAAGTAGCGAAACGCCACGAACTCGAGTCCATGGATGCGCCCGTACCATTGCAGCATCTTCTCGAACATGAGCTTGGACTCGCCATACGGGTTGATGGGCCGCTGGGGGATGTCCTCGGTCATCTCCTCGGCGTCCGGCGGGCCATAGGTGGCGCAGGTCGAGCTGAAGACGAACTTCTTGACGCCTACCTGTTGGCAGGCGTCAAGCAGGTTCAACCCGGAAGCGACGTTGTTGCGGAAGTACTTGCCCGGGTTGGTCATCGACTCGCCCACCAGGGCGTTGGCGGCGAAGTGCATCACCGCTTCGGCGCGCGAGCGCTCGAGGCCTTCGAGCACGCCGGCGCGATCGCTCAGGCAACCCTCGACGAACACCGCCCGGTCATCCACGGCGGCCCGGTTCCCTTCGGTGAGGTTGTCGAGAACCGTGACGGCATGGCCGGCGTCGAGCAGTTGTTCGACGCAAACCGAGCCGATGTAACCGGCGCCACCGGTGACGAGAACATTCATCCGGGAGAGCTTAAGGGGGGTGTGGCCGCCTTCAAGACGGAAGGCGCACCGCGACTGGCGGAACAGGCGGACAAGAATGTCGACAAGAATGTCCGCGCTCCGCTGGCTTACTTCTTGGTTTCCTCCGGCTTCGCGGCTGGGGCCTCGGTCTTGTTGGTGGCGGCGGCCAAATCCCAACCCAGGATCACCTCGAGGCCGGGGAGTGCCTGCTGGAGGTTCGAGGCGCCAGCGGCCGTCGCTTTGCTCTGCCAGACGTAAAGGTGCGCGAGCGAGGGCAGCCCCTTGAGTTGTTCGAGCCCCGCGTCGGTCACTTTCGTCCCGTAGAGGTTTAGGTAGCTGAGCCGGGTGAGGTTCTTGAGGTGCACCAGTCCGGCATCGGTCACGCCCGTCAACTCGAGGTGGAGAGTCTGCAGATTGGTCAGGCTGCGCACGTGGTTGAGGCCCGCGTCGGTGATCCGCGTGCTGGCCAGGTTCAGGTCCACGAGGCTCGGCAGCTCTTTGAGCGACGGCAAGGCCGCGTCGGTGATGTTCGTGCCTTGCAGCCGGAAATTGGCTTCGGTCCAGGGCACGTTCATGGCGATCGGATGCACCTCAACTCCGATCTTGGCCAACGCCGCGATGGCCTTCGGCTCGCCGGGGCCGGGCTTGAAGTCGGTGGGCAACGGGATGCCGGGGCGGGCGGGAGCGGCTCTGGGTGCCGCGGTTGGGGCGGACGGCGCGGCGGCCGCGGCGGCTTTCAGCACCAGGCCATCCGGCCATTTGGCGCCCTGGTTGATCCACTCCTTGACCAGGTCGATCTGCGCTTGGGTCAGCGGGTCGCCTTCGGCGGGCATGACATCGTCGTTGCCCTTGGGCAGCGAGACGCGGCGGAAGAAATCGCTCTTGCCGGCGTCGCCGGCGACGATCACCACTCCATCCTTGCCGCCGGCCAGGGTGGCCTCCTTCGAGTCGAGCCGTAGCTTGCCCTTCTGCTTTTCGGGGCCGTGGCACTGGATGCAGCGCGCCTCGAGGATGGGTTGGATGTCCCGGGCGAAATCCACCTCCGCCGACTTGAGGCTCGGAGTCGAGGCGAGCGCGGCGAGCGCCACCGGGATGACAATGTGCTTCTTCATGCGACAACTTCGGACAGTCCGCCCGCGGCCTGCGGCCCGAACCGGCCAGGCTGGTCCGGCGGCGACGACCGTGCGATCTGCCGCTAATGCGGTCTGTTATGGGTGATGATCTTGCGCCAACGGCCCGCCCAGTCAAGGTGAAGAAACTGCGGCGAGGGTGAGGGTGAGCGATTTCTCCCCGTTCGACTTCTCAAAGCGCCCAAGAACGGACGTCGCCGGTTTGTTTCATGAACGTTCGAGGGAATTCACCGAGGCGCCATCAAGGCGTCACACGTCCATTTCAACCTCGCCCCCGTTTGGCAAGCCGGGTGGCCGGCGTGTCCAAATCGAGTCACAACCGAAACACAACCAGAATTGATATGATCAGCAAACCAACATCTCACGCATGGGAGGCCGGAGCCGCCCGGGAAGCCGGGCCCGTCTTGGCGGCCTTCAAGCCCGCTCCGCCAGGCTCAAGAAACAGGCTCGGCCGCGGGCTCGGGCCGTGCCGCAAGCAGACCAGTATGGCGCGGTGGACTGGCGGGCTAGCCCTGTCTCTGCTTGTTCCTCTAAGCACTGAAGCGCAATTCACGACGCCGAACGTTTCCAATGTGCCAGGGTCCGTCTCCGCCACACTCGGGGGTTCGAAAATCACCAATCAAGGTCTTGTCGGCGTGGGACACATTTCGGCTTCGGCGCTGGACGGATTCGGCGAGACGTTCGGCTCCGGCTCCGGGTTTCAAATCACCGATTGGCGGGCCAATGGGGATGGGAGCTACTCGGGCGTGTTGAATGTGATGCCGGACCGCGGATACAACAACGGCGCCTTCTATTCGGATTTTGCGGCCCGCATCAATCAGATCGGGTTTACCTTCCGGCCGTACACGGGCGCGGCGAACATTGGCGGGACCACCCCCGCGGAGAAACTGGCGGCGCAGAATCAAATCACCTTCACCACGCCGATCACGGGGGTAAAGTTCGTTTATCTGGATCCGGTCACGGGGACGCTTTCCTTCACCACTGGACTGGACCCAGGAACGAACTCCGCCACGATTTTTGGGCAAACCCTGCCTTACGTGAGATCGTTCACGGGGTTGGCCGCCCCTTCCGCAACGGAGACGAACACGTTCGAGAACATCAATGCGCTGCCTTTGGACTCCGAAGCGCTCATTTTGAAAGCGGATGGGTCGGGCTATATTGCGGATGAGTACGGCGCCAATATTTATTACTTCAATGCGCAAAAGGAGATCACCGGAGTGATTGTGCCTCCTCCCGCGTTTCGACCCCAAGCGCCGGCCGGGGTTCCGAACTACACCTCGCTCGTCCCGCCGGTTTCGGGCCGCAGGAACAACCAGGGGTTCGAGGGAGGGGCTCTGAGCCCCGATGGTTCCCGTTTGTTTGCGATGCTGCAGAGCGCCACGATGCAGGACTCGGACTCGAGCGCTCAGAACCGGAGAGCGACGCGTCTGCTGGTTTATGATGTCAGCACGAATCCAACCAACGATGTTCCCATCGGGGAATACGTTCTGAATCTGCCCACCTACCGCACCACGGGCAACGGCCAGGCGGTCAATGCGACGGCGGCACAGAGCGAGATCCTGGCTCTGGACAACCATCGGTTGCTCATTCTCTCTCGCGATTCCAATGGCCTCGGGGCTTCCGGCACCAATCAGAGCATGTTCAAGAGCGTGTTGCTGGCGGACCTCACGGTCGGTGAGCCCACGAACATCGCCGCCGATGAAGCCAAGAACGCGGCCGGGGGAAAGGTCACGACCGCGCCGGGCCAATCGAGCGCGGCGATTGTGCCGGTTTCGTGGGTGCAAGTGGTCAACCTGCTCAATGCCGACCAACTCGCGAAGTTCAACATCAGTTTGGATACTGGCTCGGGCCAGGTCACCAAGCTCACCCTGGGAGAAAAGTGGGAAGGCATGGCCTTGACCTCAGCCCATGATCCGGCCAGGCCGGACGATTATTTCCTGTTCATTTGCAACGACAACGATTTCCTGACCTCGGCGGGTGTCATGCAAGGCCCGGATGGAACGCTGGTCAATTTCAACGCGTTCGAAGGCTATTCGGCCAACCGCATCCCCGCGCCGATTGATTCTACGAATAACGAATCGGACACCCGAGTGCTCGTTTACCGCCTCACGATCCAGGCCGCTCCCGCGGGGGGCACTCCGATCCATAGTTATGAGAGCCTAACGACGGTGGCCACCACTGGGCCTTCCACGGCGGTCGCGCCCTATTATCTCCCTTCGGGTCCTGCGTTTGCCAAGGGCTTCTCGGTCCAGGAGGTCTCGATCGCCACGGTCGGCGAGACGGCGTTCCCCTTCCCCAGTGGGTATAAGATGGCCGGAGTGCCTGATGGACTGGGGGCGTTCGACAATGGCGACGGCACGTTCACGCTGCTGGTTAACCAAGAACTGCGTGGAGGCGACTTGCCTGGCGGCTTCGGCACGGCGACCACCAACGCCACCACCGGGGTAGTGACGACCAACGCCAACGGCGCTCAAGGGGTCATCCGCGCCTATGGCGGCAAAGGCGCGTTCGTATCGCGCTGGGTCATCAACAAGAACGACCTCTCAGTGGTCTCGGTGCGGGATCAGATGCGAGAAAACGGGCTGAACCTCTGGTCGGCGTCCGGTTATCGCAAGTTCGACGCGGCGACGGATTTTCACCTCTCCCGCCTGTGTTCGGCCACGTTGCCGGCGGTCGCCGCGCTCTATAACGAGGCAACGGGCAAGGGCACAACCAATCGCATCTTCATGAATGGTGAGGAAGATGGCGGCGCCTTCCGCCCGCTCGGGGGCCGGGCTCTCGCCCACATTGTCACCGGACCGGACGAAGGCCAGAGCTACGAGCTGGCTTGGCTTGGCAAGATGGCTTGGGAAAACGCGGTGGCCTCGCCGTTCCCGCAGGACCTGACGGTGGTGATGGGCTTGGATGATTCGGAGCTGACGAACAGCCAAGTGTATGTGTACCTGGGCCAGAAGGCCGCGGTCGGCCTCGACATCGACAAAGCTGGCTTGACCCAGGGCTCGCTTCATGGCATCCGCGTCGAGGTGGATGCGCAGCGTGTTGCTTTCGAGAACAGCAGCAACGTTTTCGGGAGCACGACCAGGATCACCTCCGCTTCGTTCTCGCTGGTCGAGTTCGGCGACGTCTCCGCGATGTCCGGAAACGATCTGGACGCGCTCAGCAACCAGCGGCTCACCTCGTTTCAACGGGTGGAGGACGGGGCGTGGGACCCGCTGCATCCCAGCGACTTCTATTTCGTCACCACGGGCCGCGTCGAAGGCAACACGACGCGCGCCACCTATAATGACGTGACCAACCCCACCCGGTTGTGGCGGGTGCGCTTCGCGGACATCACCCATCCCGAGCTGGGCGGGATCATTGACTTGGTGCTCGACGGGCCCGCGGGCAAGGGCAATGGATTGTCCCATAGCCAGCCTGTCATGTTCGACAACATCGGCTTCCTGGCCGATGGGAACATGATTCTGCTCGAAGACCCGGGCAATTACGAGCGGCTTTCCAAGATCTGGTGGTTCTCCCCAGCCACGGGCGAGTTGGTCGAGATCATGGCGGCCGATCCCCGCTTCTTCGCCACGGGAGGCGCGCTTTTTCACACGGTGGACGAGGAGTCTTCCGGTGTGATTGACCTCTCCGACATCCTGGGGCCGGGGTGGGGGATCTATGTGGTCCAGGACCACTCGCGGGCCTCGACTGAGGCTGTGGAAAACGGCCAATTGATCGCTTTCCATCTCAGCCGAGCCAGCCAGACCGGCCCGAATAACAGCATCGCTTCGACCTACGAAGCGACACGCAATGCCTTCGACAGCGGCGTCCAGGCGCGTCTGCTGCCCCTGCTTTCGACCGGTGATCCGAACGCCCACCTCCCTGGGGGGTACAACATGGTTGGGGTGCCGGACGGCCTGGGCGCGTTCGACAACGGCAACGGCACCTTCACCCTGCTGATGAATCATGAGTTGAAAGGCGGCGACCTGCCGGGCGGGTTCGGCACGATCACAGCCGCGACCAACGCCGCCGGCGTGGTCTCGTACACGACCAATTCGGCCCAGGGCATCACCCGGGCGCACGGCGGCAAGGGTTCGTTCATCTCCGAGTGGGTTTTCAACAAGCAGACCCTCGAGGTGGTCTCGGCCGGTGACCTGATCGGGCCGGACGGGTTGCATCTTTGGGCTGGCACGGGCTGGCGGCACTTCGATCCAGCCGCGGACTATCATCTCTCGAGGTTCTGCTCGGCCAATCTGGCGCCGGTGAGCGCGTTCTATAACGAGTCAACCGGCCGCGGCACGACCACCCGCATCTATATGAATGGCGAAGAAGATGGCGGGGCGTTTCGGGCGTTGGCTGGCCGCGCCTTCGCCACCTTGGCCACCGGCGAATCCAAAGGCAAGGCCTACGAACTGCCGTGGCTGGGCAAAATGGCTTGGGAAAACGCCGTCGCTTCTCCGTTCCCGCAAGACCTCACGATTGTAATGGGTTTGGACGACAGCGAACTGGACAATAGCCAGGTGTATGTCTATATCGGCCGCAAGAGTGCCTCGGGCACGGACCTCGAACGCGCCGGGCTCGTCGGCGGGCAATTGTATGCGATCCGCGTGATGGACGGAAGCACGCGCCTGGCCCTGGAAACCAACGACAAAGCGCTCGGCGTGAAAAACCGAGCGACGCGCGCCTGGTTCGCTCTCGCCCCGCTGGGCGATGTGACCAACTGGTCCGGGGACGAGCTGGACGCCCGAACCCGCGCGATCGCCACGAGCTTCCTGCGCGTCGAAGACGGCGCATGGGATCCGACCCGCCCGAACGACTTTTACTTCGTCACCACGGGCCGCGTGGAGAGTAACAGCACCAGGCCTGCCTTCAACGACGTGACCCATGCCTCGCGTCTGTGGAGGCTGTCTTTCGATGATATCACGCATCCGGAGTATGGGGGCCAGATCGACCTTGTCCTGGATGGCCCCGCCGGGGTGAAGAACGGGCTGAGCGATGCCCAACCGGTGATGATGGATAACCTCACCTTTACGCGCGAGGGACGCATTCTCATCCAAGAAGACCCCGGCAACTATGAACGCCTCTCGAAAATCTGGTTGTTCAACCCGGATGATGCCAGCCTCAAAGAAGTGGCCGCCGCTGTGGCCTCGAGTTTTGGCGACAGCTCCAGCCCATCCTTCCGCACGAAGGACGAGGAGTCCTCCGGTATCATTGATGCCTCCGAGATCCTTGGGCCGGGGTGGTATCTGTTTGACGTCCAAATCCACCGCAAAGACACTGAGGAACTTGTGGAAGGAGGACAATTGATTGCCATGCAGATTGCCGAGGCTCGGGCTTTCCCGAGCTTCCGCGTGCAGCCGGTGAGCCAGAGCGCAACGGTGGGCGGAACCATCAACGCCTTCGTGGATGTCGTGGGGAGCGGTCCGTTCACGTATCAATGGTACTGGAACGGCGTCGCCATTCCCGGCGCCACCAGCGCTTCCATCAGTTTGTTCGAGCTGCCGCCCAACCAGGCGGGAGCCAGCCTGACGGTGGCGGTTAGCAGCCCCGAAGGAACGATCGTCAGCCGCGCCGCTCTGATCAGGGTCACACCTCCTCAACCGAGCCTTGCGCTCGCCCTCGTTCCCACCGTCACGGTTTCCGGCTCGCCTGGCGTGACCTATCGGGTCGAGTACTCTGACGGGATCAATCCGCAGACCGGGAAGCCGGACTGGCAGTTGCTCACCACCGTCACGCTCACGGTGAACACCGCGGTGGTCACGGACCCGACCAGCGCCAATCGTAACGTGCGCGTCTATCGCGTCGTCGCGCCTTTCTAGCGGCTTCCGGACCGGAGGACATACGAGAACCAGGGGCGGATTGGCGGCAACGCCAATCCGCCCTTTTCTTTCGATCCAGGATCGACGAACGCGTGCGTCTATCGAGATTACCAGGTCGCGTAGCAGCCCATGTCCTCCCATTTGATCGAGCCGCGATACTTGAGCATTTTCGAAATGGGTTTCCAGGCCACCGAGCCGTCCAGCAGGCCGACGTTGCCGCCGACGGCGCCGATGGACTCGGAGGTGGCGCCCTGGGCGCTGGCGTTGCCGAAGTCGCGGCTCTTGAGGATCGCCCCGGACGGGCCGTGCGGCGCAAAGGTCTTCTGGTAGCCGGGCGACCAATCATTCAAGTCGGTGACGAGCACCAGGGTGGGTGACTCGGAATAGGTCCGCGGGGAAATCCACGTGGCCGAGCTGCCGGGCAACGGTTCCCAAGGCGTGTTGGTGTGGCCACCCATGTAATTGTAGCCGATCACGAAGCCGTAGGTTTCCTCCGACCAACCTTCCTCCTGGTTGAACGGCTTGCCGAGGCTCGGGCAATCGAGGATCTTATAGCTACCCCCGTAATGGATCAGGTAATTGCGCGTATTGGTCGAGATTACCGGGATGTGCTCGTCGGGCGGGCTGGGGAAATCGGAAGCGCCGGTCGGGAGTTTATCGACGTAATCATGCGCGTAGAGGTGCGTGGCGAGGATGAATTGGCGAACCTGATTGCGGCAGGTCGTGCGTCGGCCGCGCTCCTTGGCTCCGACCAGCGCGGGCAGCAGTAGGCCGGCGAGGATGGCGATGATCGCGATGACCACGAGCAACTCGATCAAAGTGAAAGCCCATCCGTTCCGGTGGCGCATCCCGCGCGGCCTCGAGCGCGGTGCGCCGCCGAACGTTGCTGGTTGACCGTCGGTTTCGAGCAGCGGGGCTGGGCTGTCCGCGATCTGTTTTGGTTTTGTCATGTCCAGCCCTCCGAGCCCCGTGGGCTCACCGTTTGTCCAGCACGATGAAATACCGGGCGCGCGTGCCGGCTTCCACCGGTTGCGCCAGGCGCAGCGTTCCGTCGATAAGCTCGAGGGCGCCCGCCACGATGGTCCAACTGGCGAGCGGCGTGGCGAGGCTCGTGGCCGTGCGCACCTCGAGGGCGGCGGCGCGCGAGGCGTCCACGGCCGAGCCGTCGCTGCAGGCCACGTGCAACTGCCACGGACCGCCCGCGTCCCCTCGAGCCAGGCTCAGGCGCAACGGCGGCGGCGGCGGCACCGAGACATCCAGGCTCACGATCTCCTTGGTGCTGCGCGCGTAGATGCGGCCGTTGCTGATGGCCGGCACGTTCCAGCACTTTCCGCTGAGAGCCTGGTAGCGGCCCAGCTCCGTGTAGGCGGTTGGGTCGGGCTGCACGAGCACCAACTGGCCCGTGTCTTTGAGCACCAGCAGCACGCCATCCACCAGCAGCACCCCGCCCGGGCCGAAACCATCCTCGGACCACATCTCCTCGCCGGTGGCCAATCTCACGCATTTGAGTGGGGCGGTGCCGTACTGGCCGTGGCCGTAGAGTCCATAAACGAAACCGTTGTGGTGGACGGGAGTGCTCCATTGATTGATGAGTTCACCGGGTGTGCGCCAGATTTCGGTGGCTTTCCAGGTGCTTGCGGACTTGGTGATGCGGACCGCGCCCGCGCCGATGCCATAGCCCGCCGAGCAATAGACGATGTCGCCGGCGACCACGGGCGACGCGCCAGTCGAGGTGGTGTAAGGAAACGTGTAGCGCCAGAGGACAGCGCCGTTGGTGGGCGCCACGGACACCAGACCCTTCTGCGTGAAGAAGACGATCTGGCGCACGCCCAGGATGGTGGCGGCCACGGGCGTAGCTTGGGTCATTTTGTCGTCCTGGACTCGCCAAGCCAGGCTGCCATCCGCCGCGCGCAAGGCCATGAGCCGCTGGGTTGGGGCGTTGCCGTTTACGAAGATGTAATCCCCGTCAATGACGGGGGAAGCTGCGTTCTGCCAGGCGATCACTGATCCGCTGTAGAGGGCGGGGAGGTCCTTTGTCCAGAGGACCTGGCCGTTGGTGGCGTTGAGACATTGCATCACCAGGTAGGCATCGGACGTATAGACGCGATCCCCGCGCACGGTGGGGGTCGAGCGCGGGCCGTCGCCGCCGCGATTGCTGCTGGTGCCGTCGTCGGCGCCGATGTCGTACTGGGCGGGACCGAGTGCGGTCGCCCAGAGCTCGGCGCCCGTCTCGGCGTTGAGCGCCACGCAGACCTCGCGGTTGACCCCGGCGATCGTGCGTTTGACCATCGTGAAGGCGCGGCCCTGGCTGACGGCGAACGAGCTGAAGCCACTGCCGAGGGTTTTCTTCCAGACCTGGCGTGGGGGCTGGGCTTGCCAGTTCTTTTGGATGCGTTCGCCACTGGTCCCGTCGCCGCTTGGGCCGCGGAATTGGAGCCAGTCCTCGGCGTTCAGCGCCGCGGCGGCCGCGAGCGAGACGAGGAGCACGAGGCGGAGGGTGGCCGGGATCGGGGTGGTTTGCAGGGAGTGAGGCATAGGGCCAATAAGTTCGCGCATGGTCGATATGGTAGCATAATCGATGCTGCCAGCAACCGAGGCAAATAATAGCACTCCTTGTGCCGGAGGCCCGCCCGGAGCCGCGTGTGCGTGCAGATGGACCAGGTTCCCGGCGTACCGAGAGCCGCAAAAGGGGAGAGGAGGCTTGAGGCCGCGGGCCTAGCGACCGGCCTGCCGGGTGTAGGCGTGCGTGGCGGCGATGAAACCGCGGAACAATGGATGCGCCGCGTTGGGTTTGCTCTGGAATTCCGGGTGGAACTGGCAGGCCAGGAAAAACGGATGGTCCGCCAACTCGATCAGCTCGACCAGGTTGCCGTCGGGCGACGTGCCGCTGAAGAGGAAGCCCGCCTCCTCGAAGCGCGCGCGGTAGGCATTGTTGAATTCGTAGCGGTGCCGATGGCGTTCGTTTGCTACGAAGGCTGCGTAAAGCTTGCCCGCGCGCGAGCCGACCTTGAGTTGAACCGGTTGCGCGCCGAGCCGCATCGTGCCGCCCATCTGTGTCACCTGCTTCTGTTCGTCCAGCAAGGCGATCACCGGGTGGGGCGATTGCGGGTTGAACTCGGTCGAATGCGCGCCTTCGAGCCGGAGCACGTGCCGCGCGAACTCGATGGTGGCGACCTGCATTCCGAGACAAAGGCCGAGGTACGGCAGCCGGTTCGTGCGGGCGTAACGCGCCGCCTGGATTTTGCCTTCGATGCCGCGCTCGCCGAAGCCCCCAGGCACCAGGATGCCCGCCAGGCCTTTGAGCAGCTTCTCGGGTCCGGCCTTCTCGATCTCCTCGGCTTCGACCTTCTCGATCTCGACGCCGCAGTCATTGGCCACGCCGCCGTGCATGATGGCCTCATAGACCGATTTGTAGGCGTCTTGCAGTTCGATGTACTTGCCCACAACGCCGATCCGGACGCGGTGCTGCGGGGCGATCAACCGGCGGATGATGTCCTGCCAGTGCGACATGTTCGCCGGCGGGGTCTCGAGCCGCAGCAGGCGGCAGACCAATTCATCCACCCGCTCCCGCTGAAGCATCAGCGGCACTTCATAGATCGAGTGGTCCACGTCTTTCTCCTCGATGACGCCTTCGTAGGGAACGTTGCAGAAGAGAGAAATCTTCTGCCGCAGCTCCTTGCCCATCGGCCGGTCCGAGCGGCAAACGAGGATGTGGGGCGTGATGCCGATTTCGCGCAGCTTGGCCACCGACTGCTGGGTGGGCTTGGTCTTGAGTTCACCCGCCGCTTTGATGAACGGCACGAAGGTGACGTGAATGAAGATGGCGTTGTTGTAGCCCACCTCGAGGGCAAACTCGCGAATGGCCTCGAGGAACGGCAGACCTTCGATGTCCCCGGTGGTGCCGCCGATCTCGGTGATCACCACGTCGGCCTTGGACTGCTCGGCGATCTGGTAAATCCGGTTCTGGATCTCGTCGGTCACGTGCGGGATCACCTGGACCGTCTTGCCGAGGTACTCGCCCTTGCGTTCCTTCTCGAGGACGCGGGCATAGACCTGGCCGCTGGTGAGGTTGTTCATCCGGGTGAGCTTGGTGCTGGTGAACCGTTCGTAGTGGCCGAGGTCCAGGTCGGTCTCGGCGCCATCGTCCAGGACATACACCTCGCCGTGCTGGAACGGGCTCATGGTGCCCGGATCGACGTTGAGGTAGGGATCGAATTTCTGAAGCGTGACCTTGAGGCCGCGATTCTCGAGCAGCGTGCCCAACGAGGCGGCCGTCAGCCCCTTGCCCAACGAACTCACCACGCCGCCGGTGACGAAGATGTATTTCATGTTCAGACCTATGCCTCAACTGTCCGGCGCCGGCCCCGCCCCGCCCTGCCCCAGGATGCGTTCGACGCGCGCCACATCGGCGGGCACATCCACGCCCACGCTGTCATAATCCACCTTCACGACCGCGATGGGGATGCCGTGTTCCAGTGCCCGCAACTGCTCGAGCTTCTCGGCCTGCTCGAGCGGCGAGACCGGGAACTTCACCAGACGCAACAGCGTCTGGCGCCGGTAACCGTAAATGCCCAGATGCTTCAAAAACGGAAACGCCGCCAACTGCTCGTCAACCGAACGACTGGCGGCCTCACGCACAAACGGAATCGTACGCCGGGAAAAATATAGGGCCTGGCCGGCGGCGTTGACAACGACTTTCACCACGTTCGGGTTGTCATACTCGAGAGGGTCGCGGACCGGGGTGGCGGCGGTGGACATCTCGTGGCCGGCGAGCGCGCCCGCCACCGCGTCGATCACGTCCGGATCGATGAGCGGTTCATCGCCCTGGATGTTCACGGCGGCGTCGCAGCCGCACCGCGCGACGACTTCGGCCAAGCGATCGGTGCCGCTGGGGTGCTCGGGCGCGGTCATTTCCGCGCGGCAGAAGTTCTGGGCCACCTCCCAAATGCGCGTGTCGTCGGTGGCCACGATCACCTCGGCGAGGCTGCGCGCCCGTTGACAGCGCTCGACCACGTGCTGGATCAGCGGCTTGCCCGCGATGAGGGCCAACGGCTTGCCCCGGAAGCGGCTCGAGGCGTACCGCGCGGGGATGATGCCGAAAATCACCATCGCGCGATGCTAGGCACAAGACCAGCGCGTTGCAACCGGGAGTTGCGATCCAGGGTCACGCGTCCCGGCGGCCGTTTGGGCCAGGGGTGGAAGTGATCGGACTGACGTCCGATGCTACGGGGGGTAGTAGCCGTGTCAGTCCCCATCGGGTGGGAGGGCGAGGGTGAGGGTGGCGAGGGCGGGGGACGGGAGGGTTCGGGCTTGCGTTGGCGGGCGGTTCGTGATTGGCTGGGCGCACTTGAGTCCACCTGGCATGCACCGCGCGCACGATGTGACGTGAACGAATGCTCGACCACCGTCGGAACAGCACACCCCCTATGAAAACGAACGATCTCACCCGGCGTCAGTTCATCGGACAATCCGCGGCGGCGGCCGGGGCGACGTGGCTGGGCGCGGGCGCCGTGCCCGCCGCCGAGGCGCGTGTGAAGCGAACCGCCACGGACCAGGTCACGCTGGGGCAAACGCAGATCAAGCTCAGCCGGCTCGGGATCGGCACCGGGAGCAACAGCGGCGAGGTGCAGCGCGCCCTGGGGCGTGAAGGCTTCAACCGCCTGCTCCGCTACGCCTATGACCAGGGCATCACCTACATCGACACGGCGGAAAGCTACAAGACGCACGAGTGGATTCGCGACGCCATCAAGGGGCTGCCGCGCGAGAAGCTCTTTATCCAGACCAAGATGCCTGGCTTGCCGGACAAGCCCCTGGAAGTGCTCGATCGCTACCGCAAGGAACTCGATACCGATTACGTGGATAGTCTGCTGATGCATTGCATGGTCAAGGGCGCCTGGCACGATGAACAACGGCGGGTCATGGACCTCTTCGAGGAGGCCAGGGAGAAGAAGATCATCCGTTCGAAGGGCGTTTCGTGCCACAGCTTGCCGGCCCTGGCCCGATCCGCGCGCACGCCGTGGGTCGAGGTGCAACTGGCGCGCGTCAACCCGCAATGCGTGTGGATCGACGGCCCCGAGGAGCACTGGAACAAGCCCGGCAAGTCCATCGACCCGGTGCTGGCGGAACTCAAGACGATGCGCGCCCGCGGCTGCGGCGTGATCGGGATGAAGATGATCGGCAACGGTGAGTTCACCCAGCCCGAGGACCGCGAGAAGGCGATCCGCTTCGCGATGCACTGCGGCCTGTTGGACGCCGTGGTGATCGGTTTCAAGAGCCCCGCCGAGATCGACGAGTCGATCGAACGCATCAATCGCGCGCTGGCCGAGGCCTGAGCCCGGCCGTTCAGCGGTGGCGAAGCGCCGCCTCGCCGATGATGCGCGTGGCCTCGTCCAGGGGCACGCGATCGGTGTTGATCACCAGGTGGTAGGAGAGGGGATCGTTGATGTCCGCGCGGAAGTGTTTCTGGAGATAGCGCTCGCGGCCGCGTTCCTCGGTGGCGATGTGCTCGGCCGCCGCCTTGGCATTCAGATGCATGTGCTCCTGAACCCGCGCGACGCGCTGCTCGAGCGAGCCGACCAGGCGAACGTGAAAGACGTGCGGGAGCCGGTTGGTGATGACGTTGGCCCCCCGGCCCACCAAAATCACGTTGCCCAGGTCCGCGAGTTTGAGGATCGTCTCGGTGACCTGGCGCACCAGGGTCCAGGAGGGTGGATGCAACCCGAGCAGTTCCTCGACGATGTCCGCGATCTCCGAACGCCGGTCCTCGGGCATGAACTGCGCCAGCTTGGCCGGCAAGTGATGGTCATCCAGCACCTTCTCGACCAGGTTCCGGTCGAAGACCGTCCACGGGCGGGAGTCTTTCGGAGCATGGGCCTGGAGGAAGTCCGCCAGACCCTCGGCCACGATCAAAGCCCCCGCGCCGGTCTGACGCGAGAGCGTGATCGCCAGCTTGCGCGGTTTCGGCTGCCGCGCGCGGCCCAGGGCATCGGCGGGCTGCAACTGGCAATTGATGAAGGTGAGGCATTTGTCGAACGGGATGCGGTTTTCCATAATCAGGGTCTTTCCTCTCCGCGGTGGCGGCGCGGCGCCAGCCACGGGAGCGGCGCCGCGCGGCTCGCGCGGGCCTCCTGATCCCGGGTTCGGTCACGCCGGGCCTGGCTTTGAAGGCCGTTCATACGCCGTCTGCCAGGGGAATATACCACCGCCCGCGTCATCAGCAAATGTGTTTTCGCTGATGCGCGAATCAAGCCTCTCTTGTCAGGGGGTCAAATCAGGCCGAGCTCACCCACGATGCGCGTGCCGTCCGGCGCGACGCCCCCGGCGGCGAGGTATTCGCGCGCGTCGGCGTAGCCTGGGATGATCGAGGTCAATTGCGCGGGGGTAGCTCCCAGGTGGTCGCGGATGAGCTCTCCCAGAACGGATCGATAGTCCACCGTGCGGCGCAGGTAGCGGGCGTTGACCTGGAACATGGCGCCGCTGGGGCCGACGGTCCAGGAGTTGCCCGAGCACTGGTACACGCCGCCTTTGACTTTGCCGCCCGCCACGAACATGACGCTGGCCTCGGCATGGTCGGTGCCCAGCGAGCCGTTCTCCTTGCTGGTGCGGCCGAATTCGCTGAGCGTGAGCACGACGGTGTCGTTCCAGAGCTGGGGGCTGACGCTGGTGAAATAGCGCCGCAGCGCGTGAAACGCCCAGCCAAGCCATTGCATGCGATAGGCGTGGGTGCCGGTGAGAGCGCCCTGGTCGTTGTGGGTGTCGAAGCCATCCAGTTGCGTGCCGGCGATGACGGCGTCGGTGCTGGCGAGAATCTGCGCCGCCGCTTTGAGGTTCGAGAAGAAACCGTAGGCGGAGCTGCGAAGGCCTCTTTGGTTGGAGGCGGCGTCCACGGGGAACAGGTGCGTGACGCCGTCGGTGTCAAAGTAGTTGTTGTTGGTAAGGCCGACGCGCTTGAGTTCGGCGATCGAGGCCTCGAGGCCCTTGCCGGTGGCGAAGAGAGAGCTGCGGTTGTCCTTGAGCGGAAAGGGGTTGCCATGGGCGGCGGTCAAGGCGGCAAGGAGCTTGGCCTTGTCCGCGCCGTTGCTGGCCACTCCCAGCAGGTCATAGCGGGCGGGATCGCTCAGGTTCGGCAAGGCGAGAGGGCCGCGCAGCAGCAACGGGTTCGAGTTCTGAACCGAGACCGCGGGGAACTTGCGCCCGTCGTAGAGGCCCGTCTCGAGGAGCGCGCGGTAGAAGATGCCGCTGGACATGAAGTCGTCGCGCGGCGTGCCGTTCTCCCAGTACCGCTGGGAATCGAAGTGCGAGCGCGATTGCTTGCTGTAGCCCACGCGGTGAACGAACGCCAACTGGCCGTCGTTGAAGAGCGGGCACAGATCGACAAGCCCCGGATGCAGGCCGGCGAAGCCGTTGCCGAGATCAATGGTCCGCGCAAGGTCCGGAGCATCGGGCGTGCGGCCCGGCACGCTGGTGAGCGGATCGGGGTTGGGGATGTAGAGGCTGGGGCGGTTGGCGGCGCTGTAGGCGCTGTCGCCCCACGGGATGACGGTGTTGAGGCCGTCGTTGCCGCCGCGCAGAAAAATGAACAGGAGCTTGCGGGTGGTGGCGGGGATGCTGCCCTGTGCCAGGGCCTCTTGCAGGAAGCCGGGGAGGTTGAGCGTGGCCGCCGCCGCCGCGCCAAAGGCGGCGCGCAAGCTCTGGTCAAGGAAGGCGCGTCGAGTGATGATATTCATGCGGGACGATCAGGATAACACCAGGTTCGAGTGACGGGGGCGGCTCATTGTTCCTGGAATCGGGGCATGCCCAACAGCAGGGCCACGAGCCCGCGCACGCGGGTGTCATAGGCGGCCGAGTCCAGCGTCAGGCTGCTGAAAGGCGAGGCCGCGCCGGTATCGTTCGTGTCGAGGAAACTGAGCGCTGTTGTGCGGTCCAGGTCCAGGTTCGCGCGGCCTTCGCCGGGAAAAAGCAGGGCCAGGAAATAATCGGCCACGGCGCCCGCGTCGCGCCATGCGCTGCTGGGCAGCTTGATCTTGATCAGGGCGGACGGGTCGGCGACGTTGTTCTGGCCCGTCACGCCGAAATCGACGACCTTGAGCGGGTTGCGGGGCGCGATCATGAAGTTCTGGGCGAAGCGCATGCGCTCCACCAGCGCGGCGGTGCTGATCCAGTCCCGCCCGTACTCGGACCACCCGTCCGGTTCGGCCCGGTCGAATACCTTCATGTTCAATCGCCGCATCGAGGGGAGCACGTCATAGCCGTCGGTGTCGGCGGTGAAGCCGCCCTCGGGCCGCGCGCCGCGCAGGGCGCGGATCGTGCTGGCCACGAACTCGAGCGGGGTTTTGACCTTCTGCTGGCCGGCGGCGTGGCTGCGGAAGAGGTCCGAGGCGAAGATCACGCCCAACACCTGGCGCAGGTTGCCCTTGCGGCCGTCGGCGGCGGGGCGCTCCCAGGCGGCCATGCAGGCCTGGACGAGCCGGCCTTCGGCGCTGAGGTTGGCGGGATCGGAGAAGTCGTACACCCCGTGGTGAAAATCTTCGTGCACGAACAACCGGCAGAGCTTGACGCTGATGTACTCCTGCGTGAAGGCCAGGTCAGCCAGGTGCCGAACGATGTCGTAACCGTCCTGCATGCCGGCGGTGCCCGTGCGCGCGGGCAGAATGAGTTGGTAGGAACGACCGGCGTAGGGCGCGCCAAAGCGCGCGTCGATGGTCTTACTCCGGAAGATGGTCTTGGATTGGGTATCGTGGCGGTCGGTTCGGTAGCGGAGGGCCCAGACGCCAGGATCGGCGTCGCGGTTTGCGACCGGGCTCGAGAAGGGATTGCTGGCCTGGGCCAGCGGCAATTTGTCCACCCGCCAGCCGGTCCAGGCCCGTGCCATTTGTTCGATGTCGGTCTGGTCGTAACCGTTATCCACGCCCATCGTGAAGAGCTCGAGCAACTCGCGGGAATAGTTCTCGTTGGCGTTCCCGCCGGCGCTGGTCACCGTGTCGAGATAGATGATCATGGCCGGGCTCTCCGCGCTGGTCTTGAGCAAATCGTAGAAGGTCCCGTTCGGGTTCGAGAGCGTGGCGCGCCAGTTGGCCAGCTCGCGGAACTCGAGATTCACCGCCACCTGCGGGATCACGGTCTGGTTGGTGATGAGGCCGCTGATGTAGTCCAGGCTCTTGCTGTATTCGGTGGTGAAATGATTGTCCATGAACTGGCTTAAGACCTCGAGGAGCTGGCGTTTCGAGCGGACGGCGTGCAGAACGAACCACGCGCGCAGGTCATCCACGCTGGCCACGCCGCGGGCGAGCCGGTCCCGGATGACACCCGGCTGGAAATCCGCCGGTACGAGGCCATGCGTGGTGTCGATCCCCTGGGCGTAGTTGGCGCTCTGGGAGAGCCGCACGGTGAGATTGTTGCCGTTGGTGCTGGGCAGATACCAATAGCTCAACGTGTAGGTGCGCCCGACGGTGAGCGCCGGGGTGATGGTTTGCCAGATGGCCGAGTCGCGCGTGGTGCCGCCTGAGCTTGCCACCATGTGCAGGCTTGAGGCGCCGCCGTGTTTTGTCTCCGTGCTCGGGGTCGAGTCCGCCAAGTTGGTCGAGACCGTCCAGGGCCCGGCCAGGGCGGACTCGAAATCCCCGTTCTTGATGAGATTCACGCCGACTTCAGGCTGAGTGCCTGTGACGAGGGCCACGTCGTCCAGATAGACGTCCCCCGGGGTATCGATGTAGAGGTAGAGGATCGAGCTCGAGGCCACGCCCGTAATCGCCACCCGGCGCCAGGTTGGGTTGGTGAACGGCGCATCCAGGTCCTCGGAAATCCGTTCGGGAGCGAGCTGCTCGGTCACGTAGGCGTCGGGGCCGATGGCGCCCGGGCCGGTTGCTACCCGCTCGAGTTCGTCCGGGGTTTGGCCGTAGGCCAGCCGGTTCAGAACGACCGCCGCCAGCGAAGCACTCGCGCCGACCGGGTTGATCTTGAGCCGGTGGAACCGCGGCGATGTTCCCAGCGGCGCGGTCCAGGCGTAACCGCGGACCTGTCCGGTGAAATCGTCCGTGAAGCCCTTTCCGAGATCGTCGGTGGACTGGATGACAAAGGCCTCCGCCCCCGGATAGAGCGGCAGCTCGAGGCGCCGCTGGCCGTTGGTGAAACTGATCTGGATCTCAGGTGGGACCGGCAGTTCCCCGGCCGCCCCCAACCAACTGACCGCGCCCAAGCCCGCGCTCAGCAGGCCCGTCCACCGGCGTCCGTGCACCAGGAATTTGTTCAGTCGCATTCGCATCGAGTTGGCCCTTACAGGGTCCAGGTCGCAGCTTCGCGCCGACCGCCAACGCATGATGGCGGTCCGGGCGCTGACCAAGGCCGTCGCAGGTTTGCGCCGCTGGAGCCCACACCGGGCCGGAGCCATTCAAAAGCAAGTACCATACCGATGCCAAGAAAACCTTATTTGTGCGGGAAAAATGCTTGTGCCAAAGATGTTGCCATGGTGCGACGCCCGATCGGCCTGGACCGGGATGGCCCCTGGACGGTCGGCGCGAGGCGCGGATGAGGCGAGCCTGCTCATGTAATGCTGGGCATAAGCTGAACTTGTACTTTATCCACCACGTTGACAGCCAGCAGCGGACGTGCTTTCTTTCCCTGCGGATTACGCCAGAAGATTTCGGGCAATCGCACGGCGTCGTGTTCTTTGAATGCCCACCAGCTTTCGAGTTTGGCTACGTACCGGCCGGGCTCGGAAATTCCCCGTAATCCCTCAGTTGTACTCTGAACATTCCCCGGGTTCTGGAGCCACCCCCTGGCTCGGAACCCGGTTCTTTTTTTTGTACCCCTTGATTTGAGAGCGCTGCCTCCCGCAGAGTCTCGAGTGCATGGCGCACATTCATGAGCGGATTGATTTCACCGTGGCGATTTTCGTGGTCCACGCGGCGAAGGTGCTCGTCATCCACCACCGCAAGCTGGACGCCTGGCTGCCGTTGGGAGGACACGTCGAGTTGGATGAGGACCCCGAGGCGGCAGCGTTGCGCGAGGCCAGGGAAGAGAGCGGACTCGAGGTCGAGTTGCTTGGAGAACGCCCGCCGACGACCGGCCCCGGAACGCGGGCGCTGATCGCGCCGCGGTTTCTCGACATTCACCGAATCACTGACACGCACGAGCACATCGGGATGATCTATTGGGCGCGTCCGAAGGCGGGCTCGGTGGTCCTGGCTGGCGAGGAGCATCGTGCCATCCGTTGGTGCAGCGCGGCGGAACTCGAGACTCTCGAGCCGCCGATGTCTGGGGCTGTCAAGTGGTACTGCCGGCAGGCGATTGCCGAGGTCAGTGCCGGCACGGCTGAGAGCGGGCCCGGTTTCCAGAGGGTTCCGTGGGCCGGACAACGCTCGCCCTCACCCCATCCCTCTCCCCCGGGAGAGGGCGAACCGCCGGGCGCCGCTTTCCGCTCCGTGGTCTCTGCGATCGTCTGCGGCCATTTTTTCATACCTTGCTGATTTAAGCCGGACCGCGCGTCAGAGCGTCGTTCACTTCGAGGCCGCGCCAGAGTTCAAACCGTCCATCGCCGCATGTATTCCCGCCGGACCAAGGTAGGGGTCTTTGTTTTGGAAGGGCTCAACGCTCTCGGGGCGGCGCTGTACTACAATTACTTGTTCTTCCACATGCGGGCGGAGTTCGGGTTCGGCAACCTGGGGAACTTGTTTCTGTGCGCGCTCAACGGGCTGGTGTACACGGCCGCTTGCTGGCTGGGCGGCCGGTTTGCTCAGCGACACGGCTACTTCCGCGCCCTGCGCCTGGGTTTCTCAGTGTTGGTGGTGGCGCTGGTGGGCGGAGGCGCGCTGTCGCGAAGCCTGCCCGGCCAATTCGCCGCGATGCTGGGCTGGGCGCTCGGCATGGCGCTCACCTGGTCCAGCCTCGAGGCCATCACCAGCGAGCGGGAGCCGCGGGTCCGGCTCCAAATCCTGATCGGCATTTACAATGTAGTCTGGGCGGCGGTGACCGCGCTCGCGTATTTCGCCGGCGGCGCGATGATGGAGCGCTGGGGCGCCCGCAGCATCTTTCTGGTTCCTGCCGGCCTGCATGTGGCTCAACTGGTCCTGCTCGCGTGGTTGGAGCGGAGCGTGGCGAACCAGCATTCCACCGGCGATGAGGCCAACGCTCTCGCGGAAGCCGCGCCTCGCGAGGAGCCGCCGCCAAACCTCCCGGTTCCCCCGGCCACGTTCCTCAAGATGGCCTGGGTGGCCAACCCGTTTGCCTACATCGCCATCAATGCGCTCGTGCCCGTGATCCCGCGCCTGGCGGACCGGCTCGAGCTCTCGCCCACGTTCGCGGGTTTTTTCTGCTCGATCTGGCTGTTTGCGCGCGCCCTTTCCTTCGCGCTGCTCTGGCAGTGGACCAAGTGGCACTATCGGTTCCGCTGGCTCTGCGGCGCTTACGCCGCGATGGCCATCTGCTTCGCGCTGATCCTGCTCAGCCTGAACATTTGGGTCTTGTTCGCGGCGCAGGTGTTCTTTGGCCTGGCCTCGGGTCTCCTCTATTACTCGTCGCTGTTCTATTCGATGGACGTTGGCGAGACGAAAGGCGAGCACGGCGGCTATCACGAGGCGGCGATCGGCGCCGGCATCTGCATCGGGCCGGCAGTCGGGGCGGCTTCACTGTGGTTCTTCCCGGCGTCGCCGAACATGAACACCTGGGCCGTGACGGGCTTGCTGACGGCGGGCTTCGCGTGGCTGCTCTGGCTGCGCCACCGCCGCCCGTGACGGCGTGGCGGGCATTGACGGGAGGATTTTTGAGAGCCACATTGAGACCGTGACAAAGCTACTCGAACCCCTGCTGGCCTCACCGGCCCTGCCACGCTATGTGGAGGAGTTGGTGGAGGCGCTCGCGCGGGAGCGCACGATCAGGCAGAAATTCTATGAGGAGATCACCGAGCAGCAGAAGGCTGAGTTCATCAATGGCCAAGTGGTGCTCCACTCCCCGGTCCAGCGGCGGCATAGCCGGGCGTCGGATTGTCTGTTCGCGCTATTAGACGCGCACGTGGATCGCAACGAACTCGGTTGGGTAGGGCATGAGAAGCTGCTGGTGGTGCTCACCCGCAACGACTACGAGCCGGACATCGCGTTCTGGACCGCCAAGCGCGCCGCCGACTTCACGCCAGAGCAGATGAGGTTCCCCGCGCCGGATTTCGTGGCCGAGGTGCTCTCTCCCTCGACAGAGAAAACCGACCGTGGGATCAAATTCGAGGATTACGCCGCGCACGGGGTTCGCGAGTATTGGTTGGTGGACCCGACCGAGGAACGAATCGAGAAGCACGTGCTCCGAGGCGGGCGCTATGCTCTGGCTGGTTCCTATTCCCGCGGCAACATTGCCAGTGAAGTGATCCTTGGGTTCGAGGTTCCCGTGAAGGCGGTCTTCCAGCGGGAAGTGAAGCTGCACGCGCTCAAACGCCTGGTGGGATAGCAGGCATGGTTCGGGAGAGATCGAGCAGCGAGGAGAGGCCGCGAACAGGCGCAAGCGACGCGAGAGGACGATGCGCCGCCGCGGATTCCGAAGCAAGGGCGCCAAACAATCACGCGCGGCTCACACCAGGCCCGACTCGCAACTCCAGGCGATCAAGCGCGCCGCTTTCGCTTCGCGGTGGGAGCGGGGCTGGGCTGGCCGTAATAGGCATGCGCGCCGTGTTTGCGGAGGAAATGCTTGTCCAGCAGCGGGGCGGAGATGGGCTGCGCGGAAGGGTTGACGGCCAGCGTCTCGAGAGCCATCTCGGCCACCGCTTCAAGGACCACCGCGGTTTCGACGGCGGCGGTGGCGTCTTTGCCCCAGGCGAACGGTGCGTGGCCGCGCACGAGCACGCCCGGCACATGCAGCGGGTCGAGGCGGCGGGCCTTGAACTCGCGCGTGATCACCAGGCCCGTGTTGTATTCGTAGCCCTCAGCTTCGAGGATTTCGGCGGTGGTCATCTGCCCGGTGCAGGGGACGGCGCCGTGAAAATAATCCGCGTGTGTGGTGCCGAAGCAGGGCAGGTCGCGTCCCGCCTGCGCCCAGGCGGTCGCATGGCGCGAGTGCGTGTGCACGATTGCGCCCACGCCGTCGAACGCGAGGTAGAGCGCGCGGTGGGTCGGCGTGTCCGAGGAGGGCCGCCACTTCCCGGAATCGACGACGCGACCGGACTCGAGTTCCACCAGGACCATGTTCGCGGGGGCGAGCTGCCGATAGGCCACGCCGCTGGGCTTGATGGCAAGCAACCCTCGAGCGCGATCGCAGACCGAGGCGTTGCCCCAGGTCAGCAGCACCAGGCCGCGTTCTTGAATTGCGACGTTCGCTTCGTATGCGGCTTCGCGGAGAGCGCGCCCGGTCATGGCGTCTTGCCTCCGTGGCGCACTCGGTCGCGCAAGGCAAGGAGCTTCTTCATCACGCCGGCGAGGTCCTGGCTCGGTTTGCCCAGGCCGAAGCCGTCGTGGAGACACCGGTAGAGGGCGAAGAGCTCCTGGTAAACGGCGACGGCTTTCGGTTCGGGCTCATAGACGAGGGATTTGATGCCGGTCATCGCCCGTTGCGCGGCCGGGACATCCGGGTAACCCTTGGCGACGACGGCTGCGGCGATGGCGGCGCCCAAGGCGCAGGTTTGCGCCGAACGCGAGAGCTGCATGGGCCGGCCCGTGACGTTGGCATAGATCTGCATGACTAGCGGGCTTTTCTCGGCGATCCCGCCGCAGGCCACGACGCGTTCGACGCGCACGCCGTATTCCTCGAACCGCTCGATGATGATGCGCGCGCCGAAGGCCGTGGCCTCGATCAATGCGCGATAGACCTCCGCCGGCCGCGTCTGCAAGGTCTGGCCGAGGAGCAACCCCGTGAGCCGCTGGTCCACCAGCACCGTGCGGTTGCCGTTGTTCCAGTCCAGCGCCAGCAAGCCTGTCTCGCCGGGAGCGAGCTTCGCCGCCTCGGCGCTGAGCGCATCATGACTGGCGCCACCGCCCGGCTGGATCTGCTGAACCCACCAATTGAAGATGTCGCCAACCGCCGACTGCCCGGCCTCGAGGCCGTAGGCACGCGGCAGGACCGACCCGGGAACGATCCCGCACAGGCCGGGGATGTCGGGCAACTCGGGCCGAAGGGGCGCGATCATGATGTCGCACGTCGAGGTGCCGAGGATTTTGACCAACGTGCCCGGAGCGATCCCGCTGCCGACCGCGCCCAAGTGCGCGTCGAACGCGCCCGCGGCCACGGGAATGCCCGCCGGCAACCCGAGCCGCCCCGCCCATGGCGCGGTCAAACCACCCACCGACTGGTCGATCGCCACGGCCTTGGCGGTTCCCAGTTGGCTTCGGAGGCGGCCCAACTCGGGATGAAGCGTGGCCAGGAACCACTCCGCCGGGTAGCCGCCCCAGGCCTCGTGGTACATGGCCTTGTGGCCAGCGGCACAGATGCAGCGCGCCGCCGTGGCTTCGGTGCCGGTCAGGACCGCCGGTATCCAATCGGCGCATTCGATCCAGGAAGCGGCCGCCGCCGCCACGTTCGGAGCGACCTTTGCGCAGTGCCAGATCTTCGACCAGAACCATTCCGAAGAATAGACACCGCCGCACTTGCGAAGGTACTCCGGGTGCTGGTCGGCTGCGCGCTGGGTGATGGCGCGGGCCTCGGCGGTACCCGTGTGGTCTTTCCAAAGCCACGCCATGGCGTTCGGGTCGTTGGAGAACTTCGCCTGCTCCGCCAGCGGGCGGCCTTGCGCATCCACGGGCAGGGGCGTGCTGCCGGTGGTATCCACGCCCAGGCCGATCACACGCTCGGGGGCGAACCCGGGGTCGCCTGCCCGCGCGGCCGCGATGGCCCCGCGCACGGCGGCCTCGGCGCCGGTCAGGTAATCCGTCGGATGCTGCCGGGCGAGGTCCGGGTCGCGCGGGTCCAGGATCACGCCCTGATCGCCGTGCGGATAGCCCGAGATATGTGTGCCGGCCTCCGCGCCGTCGCTTGTCCGCACGATGAGGCAGCGCACAGAGTTGGTGCCATAGTCGAGACCGACCGTATAAGCGTTGGCGTTGGACATGCTGGGATGATGGCGGCTCGGTTCGGCGAATTCAATCGAGAACACGGCTCGTCCCCGGAGAGCGGGCGACAAGCTGTCGCCCCGCCGGGTCGGAGTGTGGATGGCCCGTCCTCGGGAAGCAGGCGACAAGCTGTCGCCGCACCGGGTCGGAGCGGGGACGGCCCGTCCCCGTGGTCTGGATGTTTAATATCTTGATCACCAATAGTTTATGCGCGAATCACCGGTCCGGTCCAGGTGTGTGGTGCGCTCAGAAGGAACGCTTGTGAAAAAATTCACAAATTCACCTTGCGCCACTGCCACTCCCGTCTAAGCTCTTTTTCAGACGCGGGCGGCGCCCGCGCCACCGGATGAAAACCAACACCGAACTCGGCTACGATTCCAGGATCGAAGGCGACTTGGTCGTGACGCGGCTGGATGCGGCGATCAACTGGTTTCGCAAGAATTCATTGTGGCCCATGCCCATGGGATTGGCCTGCTGTGCCATCGAACTGATGGCCACGGGCGCCAGCCGGTATGACATCTCGAGGTTCGGCATGGAGGTCATGCGCTTCTCGCCCCGCCAGTCGGATGTCATGATCGTCTCGGGCACGGTCACCTACAAGATGGCCCTTTCGGTCAAGCGCATCTACGACCAGATGGCCGAGCCCAAGTGGGTGATCGCGATGGGGGCCTGCGCCTCGACCGGTGGGATGTATCGCAGCTACGCCGTGCTCCAGGGCATCGATCATTTGCTGCCAGTTGACATCTATGTGGCGGGTTGCCCGCCGCGTCCCGAGGCGCTGCTCGACGCCCTGCTCAAGCTGCAAGAGAAGGTTTCCCGCGAGCCGTCCCTGGCCGCGCTGAAGCAGGTGGCCTGAGCCGGCGTTAGCGCCTCAACATGTTCCGCGCGCGAGCTTGAACCGGCCATAGTGAACGCTCAATTCCTCGCCCTCAACCTGATCCTGTCGTGACTCCCCAGGAACTGGCCCACCAGCTCAAGTCCCGCTTCGGAGAGTTGCTCTCCGAGCCGGTCGAGTCCTGCCGCGAAGTGACCCTCGAGCTGAAGGATGCCGAGCAGATCGTTGCGGTATGCGATTTTGCGCTCGAACAGTTGGGTTGCGACTTCCTCCTGGACATCAGCAGCGTGGACGATTACGGCCAGGACCCGCGCTGGACGATCGTCTATGAGCTTTACGGGCTCGGGCATCATGCCCATGTGCGGCTCAAGACGCGTGTGAGTGAGGCCCGGTCCGAATTGCCTTCGGTGACCGGCATCTGGCGCACGGCCGATTGGCACGAGCGGGAGATTTACGACATGATGGGCATCCGGTTCCGCGGGCATCCGGACCTGCGCCGCATCCTGATGTGGGAAGGCTACCCATACTTTCCGTTGCGGAAGGACTTTCCACTGGCCGGCCGGCCGACGGACCTGCCGGAGGTGGCCTTCACCAAACCGGCGCCGCTCGAGGGTGGACCGTTCGTGACCAGTGCCGGCGCCACGGACGCGGCCGATCGTGAGCCGAGGGCCAAGGCCCCGAGCCCGGCCGGGCAGGCGGCGTGAAAAGGCTCGAACCATGACGCCTTCGGTCCAGGACCTCGAGATCAAGGACACGGTCGCGCGCGCGGCCGAGGCGGCGGCCTTGCCCCCGGCATCCACCCCGGCCGACGAGTTGGTGGATGCCCCGGGGGACAAGATGGTTCTGAACATGGGGCCGTCGCATCCGTCCACCCATGGGGTGCTGCGGCTGGTTCTCGAGTTGGATGGCGAGAAGATCACGCGGGCCGTGCCCGACGTTGGTTACCTGCATCGCGGCGACGAGAAGATCGCCGAGAACATGACCTACACCCAGTTCATCCCCTACACGGATCGGCTGGATTACCTTGCGCCGCTGGCCAACAACGTGGCCTACGCGCTGGCGGTGGAGAAACTCCTCGGCATCGACCGCCAGCTCACCCCGCGCTGTCAGTACATCCGAGTGATCTGTTGCGAGCTGGCTCGGATTTCTTCGCACCTGCTGGGGGTAGGCTGCTATGCGATGGATATCGGCGCACTGACCGTGTTTCTGCACACGTTCACCGAACGGGAGAAGATCTATAATCTATGCGAGGCGCTGACCGGCGCGCGCTTTACCACCAGCTACACGCGCATCGGCGGCCTGGCGCGGGATTTGCCGCCGGGTTGGACGGACCAATGCCGCCAGTTTCTTCGCGAAGTGGTGGTGAACCTCGGCGAGGTGGAGGAACTGCTTACCCGCAACCGCATCTGGGTGGACCGCACGCGCGGCGTGGGTGTGTTGCCCAGGGAAGTCGCCATCGACTACGCCCTGACCGGCCCGAACCTGCGCGGCAGCGGCGTGGATTACGACGTGCGCAAGGCGCATCCGTACCTGGTGTACGACCAATTGCGCTTCGATGTGCCGGTGGGCTCGGTGGGCGATTGCTACGATCGTTACCTGGTGCGCATGGAAGAGATGCGTCAGAGCGTGCGCCTGGTGCATCAGTGCCTGGACCAGTTGCCGGGCGGCCCGGTCAACATCCCCGACGGCAAGACCGTCCTGCCGCCGAAGGAAAAGGTGCTCACGCGCATGGAAGAGCTGATCCACCAGTTCATGCTCGTGACCCAGGGCGTTAACGCCCCGCCCGGTGAGGTCTATTCCAGCGCCGAGAACCCCAAAGGCGAGCTGGGCTTCTATATCAACAGCCGCGGTGGCGGCACGCCGCACCGGCTTAAAATCCGGTCGCCGTCGTTCGTGAACCTGAGCGTGCTGCCGCGGTTGCTGCCGGGGCACATGGTCAGCGATGTCGTGTCCATTCTCGGGTCGTTCGACTTTGTGATGGGCGAGTGTGATCGTTAACGTAGCCTGCGCGATGGACTTTGCCGTACCGGCCAACCTCGAGGCGGAGATCGATGAAGTGATCTCGCATTATCCGCAGAAGCGGAGCGCCTCGGTGATGGTGTTGCACGCGTTGCAGGACCATTTCGGCTGCCTCACCCCTGCCGCCGTCGAGTGGACCGCCGCCAAGCTGGGACTCCAGCCGATCAACGTACACGAACTGGTCACCTTCTACCCGATGTTCCGTCAGGCCCCCATTGGCCGCTTCCATCTCAAAGTCTGCCGCACCCTCAGTTGCGCGCTGGGCGGCTCTCATCAACTCCACGCGCATCTCTGCCAGCGCCTCGGGCTAGATCCGCACGGCCTCGGGCCGCAGACGACCCAAGACGGCAAGTTCACGGTGGAATTCGTTGAGTGCCTCGCTGGCTGCGGCACAGCGCCCGTGTTGATGTGCAACGATGACTTTCACGAAGGTGTTACGCTCGAGAACGCGGATGCGTTGCTGGGCCGATGCGGATGATGGTATGCGTGGAATGCCCTCACCCCGGCCCTCTCCCGTCCGACGGGAGAGGGAGACGCTCATTCGCCCCTCGGGCATCCGCTCCGTCCGACGGGAGAGGGGGGATACTCGATCGCTTTTCGAAGGAATGGCTGCCGAACATGGATTTGAACCATGACAAACAGATCCAGAGTCTGCTGTGCTACCGTTACACCATTCGGCAAACTGCGCATTCAAAACGTAGCTGTTCCCGGTGCTGAGTCAAGCCTTTGAAGGTCTGCCATGCCCGCTGAAAACCGCGTCATCCTGAAACATCTGGACACGCCCGGTTACACGCCGGACCTGGAGTGCTACCTGCGCCACGACGGTTACAAGGCGCTGCACAAGGCACTGACCCTCGCCGCCAAGACGACCGCCGACGGCAAGACCATCACGCCGCAGGAACAACTGCGACAGGACGTCACGACCTCTGGGCTGCGCGGGCGCGGCGGGGCGGGCTTCTCCTGCGGCTTGAAGTGGTCGCTGGTGGACCGGCGCAGCGGCAAGAAGATTTACCTGATCTGCAACGCGGACGAATCCGAGCCAGGCACATTCAAGGATCGGCAGATCATCTATAAGGACCCACACCAGCTCCTTGAAGGGATGATCATTTCTTGTTATGCCAACGACGTGCGCCTGGCGTACATCTATATCCGGGGCGAGTTCGTCGAGGGCGCGCGTCTGCTGAACCGCGCGCTGGCCGAAGCACGCGCCCAGAACTACCTGGGCAAGAACATCCTCGGAAGCGGCTACGACCTCGAGGTTTACGTGCATCGCGGGGCGGGCGCTTACATCTGCGGCGAGGAAACCGGGCTCATCGAATCGCTCGAGGGCAAGCGCCCGTATCCCCGCGTCAAACCACCCTACTTCCCCGCCGTGCTTGGCCTTTATATGTGTCCGACGATTGTCAACAACGTCGAGACGCTCTGCGCGGTCAAGCACATCGTGGCGCTGGGCGGGACCGAGTACGCGAAGCTGGGCACGCCCAACAACACCGGCACGCGCATCGTTTGCCTGAGCGGGCACGTGCGGCGGCCGGGCTATTACGAGGTCGAGGTGGGCAAGGTGACCCTCGGGCAGCTGATCATGGACCCCGAGTTTGGGGGCGGGCTCAGGCCCGGGCGCAAGCTCAAGGCGATCATTCCGGGCGGTGTTTCGGCCAAGGTCTTCAAGGCCGGCGAGAAGTTCAAGTTCAAGAAGAAGGGCGCCGACGGAAAGGAATTCGAGCAGGATGTGGACGTGATGGATTTACCTTACGATTTCACGACGCTCATCGCCGCGGGCAGCATGTCCGGCTCCGGCGCGATCATCGTGCTGGATGACACGGCCGACCTGGTGGCGGCGCTGGCGAACATCAGCGAGTTTTTCGCGCACGAGAGCTGCGGCCAATGCACGCCGTGCCGCGAGGGGTCGCTCTGGATGTCCAAGGCGCTGCATCGCCTGACCCACGGGCAGGGCCGGCGGGAGGACGCCGGTTACCTGGCGCGGATCGCCGACAACATCACGGGCGGGCGCACGATCTGCGCATTTGGCGAGGCCTGTTCGTGGCCGGTGCAGAGCTTCGTGGGCAAGTTCAAGGATGAGTTTGTGGCCCGCGGCGCGGCGGATGAAGCCCGGCGCGCCGCCACAACCAGCGCTGGCCCGGCTGCAACCGTCCGCCTGGCGGCGAGCCCGCACGCCTGACCGGCCCGAGGACCACCCGCTCATGCCTCCATCACCCGTCAGCGCCGCCGCCCCGCCCCCGGCCGACACGGTCACCGTAAAGGTGGACGACCGCGTGGTCGCCGTGCCGAAGACGATGCCGGACCCGCTCACGGGCAAGCCGATCCCCACCACCATGATCCAGGCGTGCGCGCTGGCGAAGGTGGACGTGCCGCACTATTGCTATCATCCCCGGCTGCCGGTCGCGGGCAACTGCCGCATGTGCCTGGTCGAATACGGCACGCCGGCGCTGGGTCCGGACCGCCAGCCTCTCAAGAACCCCGACGGCTCGGCCCTGATCAACAAGTTCCCGCGGCCCGCCATCGCCTGCGCCACGCCGATCTCGCCAGGCATGGTCATCTACACCAACACGCCCGCGGTGCGCCAGATGCGGGAAGGCGTGCTCGAGTTCCTGCTGATCAATCACCCGTTGGATTGCCCGATCTGCGATCAAGCCGGCGAGTGCAAGCTGCAGGAATACTCGGTGCAGTACGGCCAGGCGGCCAGCCGGTTCATCGAACCGAAGGTCCACAAACCGAAACAAGTGGACCTGGGCCCGCGGATTGTGCTGGACGACGAGCGGTGCATCCTCTGCTCGCGCTGCATCCGGTTCAGCCGGGATATCGCCGGCGACGATGCCCTTGGGTTCGTCAACCGCGGCAGCTACAGCACCCTCACGTCTTTTCCCGGCAAGCCGTTCGACAACAATTACACGTTAAACACGGTGGACATTTGTCCCGTGGGCGCGCTCACGTCGAAGGACTTCCGGTTTCAGATGCGGGTTTGGTTCCTGAAGGAAACCAAGAGCCTGTGCACGAGTTGCGCCACCGGCTGCAACATCCTCATCGGTTCGCGCGAGGAGCGGGTCCATCGGTATGTCCCGCGGGAGAACGACGCGGTCAACGCTTCCTGGATGTGCGACGCGGGCCGGCTCAATTACCGCTGGATCGGGCGGCCCGACCGCCTGGGTCAATGCCTCGCGCGGGGAGCCGACGGGCGCCTCACGAACCTGGCCTGGCCGCTGGCGGTCCGCGAGCTGGCCGCCAGGCTGGGGCACACGCCGCCCGGCTCGACGGCCATCATCGCCTCGGCGCGCCAGACCAACGAGGAGCTCTTTCTGCTCAAGCAACTGGCCGCGCGCCTCGGCGCGCTGACCGATTCCGTGCCGCGGCTCGGCCAGGCGGACAAGCTGCTGGTGAGCGCGGACCGCAACCCGAATGGCAACGGCGCCCGGCTGGCCGGCATCAGCGCCGACCCGATGGGGGCGAACCTGTCCCGGATCGCGGACGGCATTCGCCAGGGCACGATCAAGACGTTGGTGGTTTTTGGGGAGGATGTGACGCGACACGGGCTGAGCGCTGAACTGCTGGGCCGCCTCGAGTCGTTAATCGTGAGCGACATTCTGCCGAACGACACGACCCGGCTGGCGCATGTGCTCCTGCCGGGCTGCGCTCACGCCGAAAAGCGGGGAACCTTCGTGAATGTCAAGGGCCGGGTGCAGAAGTTCATGCGCGCGGTCGAACCGCCCGGAGACGCGCGCCCGGAATGGGAGTGGCTGCACGAGCTGCTGTTCCACGTCACCGGCCAGGATGGCATCCTGACGATCGAAGCCCTGTTCGACCACATGGCGCGGGAGACGCCCGCCTTCCGGGGGCTGACCTGGGCGGCCTTGGGGGACACTGGCGTGACCATTCCGCTGTGAGGACCTCGCGATGATGAACTGGCTCGAACAACTGTCTGCCACGCAGCAGTTCCTGCTCTTCAGCGCCATCAAGGCGGTGGGGGCGGTGGCGGTGGTGCTGCCGATCGTGGCCTACGCGGTCTATGTCGAGCGGCGTGTGGCGGCGGCGGTCCAGGATCGCATCGGACCGAATCGGGTCGGTCCGTTTGGTTTGCTGCAGCCGCTGGCCGACGGGTTGAAGGCCTTTCTGAAGGAAGACTTCGTGCCGGGTCACGTGCGGAAGGCCTACTTTTGGCTGGCGCCCGCGGTGGTGATGGTCCCCAGCCTGCTGACGCTGGCGGTGATACCGTTCGGGCCGCGAGTCGGCGCGCAGAAGCTTGTCATCGCCGACCTGAACGTGGGGGTGCTCTACACCTTCGGCATCGTATCGCTCGGGGTGTACGGCATTGTGCTGGCGGGCTACGCGGCGAACTCGAAATACCCGTTCCTCGGGGGCATCCGGTCGAGCGCGCAGTTGATTTCGTATGAGATCGCGATGGGGATGTCAGTCATACCGGTCTTTCTGCTGGTGGGGAATCTGAACCTGAGCGCGGTAGTCGGCTACCAGGCGGAGGGGTTCCACCGCTGGCTCGTTTTCCGGCAGCCCCTGGCGTTTGCGATCTTCCTGGCTGCCGCCTTCGCCGAGACCAACCGGCTGCCCTTCGACCTGCCCGAGGCCGAGCAGGAATTGGCCGGGGGCTACAACGTCGAATACAGCTCGATCAAGTTCGCCCTCTTCTTCATGGCCGAGTACGCGAACATGGTGGCCGCCTCCGCCATGATGGTGACGCTCTTCTTCGGAGGCTGGACGCTGCCCTTCGCCGGTCTGGATCAACCGGCCGCGACGCTCGGCCGGGGCTTGCTCCACGTCGTGATCTTCCTGGCCAAGCTGGTCACGCTCCTGGGTGTGTTCATTTGGGTGCGCTGGATGTGGCCGCGCTTCCGGTATGACCAGTTAATGGACCTGGGCTGGAAGCGCTTCGTGCCGCTGGCTCTGGCGAATATCTTGCTGACGGCCACTTTGCTGTGGGCGAGAGGCTGACGCGATGATCGTTGACCGCAAACCATTGACGTTTTGGGAACGCCTCTATCTGCCGGCGGTGGTCGGCGGTATCCGCGTGACGCTCCGGCATTTCTTCAAACGGAAGGTGACGATGCAGTACCCGGAGCAGCGCTGGGTCGTGCCCGAGGGCTACCGCGGCGCCCCGTACCTCGTCAAGGACCAGGAAGGGCGTACCAAGTGTGTTTCCTGCCAACTCTGCGAGTTTGTCTGCCCGCCACGGGCGATTCGCATCACGCCGCCCGGCCCCGAGCCGAACCCGGCCACCGGCAACGTCGAGAAGCTGCCGCGCGAATTCGAGATCAACATGCTGCGGTGCATCTTCTGCGGCTTCTGCCAGGAGGTTTGCCCCGAGGAAGCCATCTTCCTGATGCGCGACTACTCGCTCACGGGCACGAGCCGGGCGGAGCTGCTGTATAACAAAGAAAAACTGCTGGCGCTGGGGGGCGTGCATCAGGATAAGATTCACAAATGGAAACATAAATAAGAAGAAGCTAAGGCTCAAAACCGCCCCGCCTGACCCCACCCGCCAGACACCCTCGCCCATGCCGGACATCTCGAATTACTTCTTCTACCTGTTCTCGGCCCTCACGCTGTTGTGCGGCTTCCTGGTGATCGCCAATCCGTTCAGCCGCAACCCGGTGACGAGCGCGATGTTCCTGGTCCTGACGATGGTTTCGCTGGCGGGCCTCTTTGTGCTGTTGCACGCCTTCTTCCTGGCGGCGGTGCAGATATTGGTCTACGCGGGCGCGGTGATGGTGCTGTTCCTGTTTGTGATCATGCTGCTGGACCTGAAGGAAGAGGAACGGCGGCAGATCAAGCTCCTCGCGCTGGCCGGTGGCGGCATCGCGGTGGCCGGCATCGCCATCGTCATCCAATTGGCCCTGCGGACCTCGCCGCGCACCCTGGCCCTGGACGCGCCGCTGGTCGAGGGCGCGACCGCCCCGTTGGGGGAGCTGCTCTTCCGTCAGTATTTGCTGCCGTTCGAGATCGTGTCAGTGCTGCTGCTGGTGGCGATGGTGGGGGTGATTCTGCTCACCAAGAAGGACCTGAAATGAACAGCGGCGCGGACCTTTACACACGGTACCTGGCGGTGAGCGCGCTGCTTTTCTGCCTGGGGCTGCTGGGCGTGATCGCACGGCGCAACCTCCTGGTCATCTACATGTCGCTGGAGCTGATGCTCAATGCCGCGAACCTCGCCCTGGTGGCGGCGTCGCGCTTCAACCACAATTTGAACGGACAGATCATGGTCTTCTTCATCATCACGGTGGCCGCGGCCGAGGTATCCGTTGGCCTGGCGTTGATCGTGGCGCTGTATCGCAAGCGGCAAACGGCGCACGTCGAGGACCTGACCACCATGAAACTCTGACGCGATGGCTGAGATCACGCGCGACCTTTGTCTTTGGCTGATACTCCTGCTGCCCCTGCTGGCGGCGGTGGCGATCACCCTTTTCACGCTCGGCGATCGCGGCGCGAGCGCGCGGCTCTCGATTGGCGCCATCGTCACGGGATTCGTTCTGAGCCTCGCCCTGTTTGTGATGGGCGCGCGCGGCGAGACCGGGTTCACCTGGCTGGCCGTGGGCGGGAGCGCGCCCCTGGTGGCTGAGTTCGGCTTGCGCCTCGACGCGCTGAGCCAGCTCATGCTCCTGGTGGTGACGGGGGTCGGCAGCGCCATTCACATCTATTCCTACGGCTACATGCACGCCGACCGGAGTGTCGGACGTTATTTCGCGGGCCTGAGCCTGTTCACGTTCTCGATGCTGGGGATCGTGCTGGCGACCAATTTCTTCATGCTGTTCATCTGCTGGGAATTGGTGGGCGTCTCGAGCTACCTGCTCATCGGCTTCTGGTACGAGCGGGCTTCGGCGGCCGATGCGTGCAAGAAGGCCTTCCTGACCAACCGGGTCGGCGATTTCGGCTTTTTGCTGGGGATCATCATCGTGTGGGCCACGCTCGGCTCGCTGGATTTCGCCGAGCTCGAGGCGAAGCTCCATGCCAACCCGCGCGCTCTCGGCGCCCTGGCCTCGGCGGCCGGACTGCTCATTTTCTGCGGGGCCGTGGGCAAGTCCGCTCAGTTCCCGCTGCATGTCTGGCTGCCGGATGCGATGGAAGGCCCGACGCCGGTCAGCGCGTTGATCCACGCCGCCACGATGGTGGCGGCCGGTGTGTATATGCTTTGCCGGGTCTTCTTCCTCCTGGCCCTGCCGGACTCGTGGGCGCTGACGGTGATCGGGTGGACGGGCGGGATTACGGCGTTGCTCGCCGCGCTCCTGGCCCTGCAGCAGGACGACATCAAGCGCATCCTCGCCTACTCGACGCTCTCGCAACTGGGCTACATGGTGATGGCGGTCGGCTTGAGCGGTCCGGCGCCCGCGATGTTCCACTTGACGACGCATGCCTTCTTCAAGGCGCTTTTGTTTCTCGGCGCCGGCTCGGTGATCCATGCCCTCCATCATGAACAGAACATCTGGAAGATGGGGGCTCTGACCGGGAAGCTGCCCATCACGTTCTGGACCTTCGTGCTGGCCACTCTGGCGCTCTGCGGCCTGCCGCCGTTGAGCGGATTTTTCAGCAAGGATGCGATCCTGGCGCTGGCCTGGGACGCAAATAGGCCGCTGTTTGCGTTGGCGGCGCTGGTGGCGGTGCTGACGACTTTCTACATGTTCCGTCTGGTGCTGGTGGCGTTTGTCGGGCCGGCCAAGTCGCAGGCCTCCGATCACGCGCATGAATCGCCGGCGGTGATGACCGTGCCGTTGCTGGTCTTGGCGGCGGCCACCACGCTGGGCGGCTTCTGGGACATCGACTGGTTCTACGCGCAGCAGTTCGACCCCAGCGCGAAGGTCCCGCTGCGCGCGTGGCCGCAACAATTGCTCGAGCCGTTCCACCATGCGCCGGTCGCCGCCGCCACGGGGCTCCTGGCGGTGGCCCTGGGCGGCCTGGCCGCGATCGCACTGTACTGGAACAAGCTCCAGGACCCGCTCCCCGCGCGCCTGGGCGCCGTGGCGCGCGGCCTGCGCGCCAAGCTCTACTTCGACGAAGTCTATGAACGGCTGGTGGCCAAGAGCCAGGACGCGATGGCGGAGGCCGCCGACGCAGTGGACCGCTGGATCATCGCCGGGATCATGGTCAAAGGGACCCACGGCGCCATCGAACTTTTCGGCCGCGCGCTGCGGTTGGCACAGACCGGCAACCTGCAAGGCTATGCCTTCCTGATCGTGGCGGGCGTGGCGTTGTTGCTCTATTGGATGCTGGCGCGGTAGCCCGACGGACCATGATCTCCCTGACGTTCATTCTGGCTTGTCCGTTGATCGCCGCGATCGTCGTGGCGCTGCTGCCGCGCGGTTTCCAGTTTCTGTTCCGTCTGCTCGCGTTGGCGGCCACGCTCCTCTCGCTCGTTGGGGCGGTGCTGCTTTTCCTGCGGTTCGAGCCCGGCGCCGTCGGCTACCAGTTCGAGTGCCAAGTGCCCTGGGTGGACTCCCTCGGCCTGAGCTATCACGTCGGCGTGGACGGTTTGAATGTCGGGCTCATCCTGATGGCCGCATTAGTGGCCTTCGCCGCGGCCGCGGTTTCGTGGGAAATCAAGGACCGCCAGAAAGAGTATTATTTCCTCCTGCTGCTGATGGCCGGGGGCATTCTGGGCGCCTTCGCGTCGCTGGACCTGTTCTTCTTCTATTTCTTCCACGAGCTGGCGCTCGTCCCAACCTTCATCATGATCGGCGTCTGGGGCCGCGGGCCGGACAAGAACTACGCCACCTTCAAGATGACGCTCTACCTGAGCCTCGGGGCCTTGATCGCGTTGCTGGGATTGATCGTGCTCTATGTGGCCTTCGGCGGCTGGACGCTCGACATTCCGGCTTTGACACGCCAGGCCGCCCTCGAACCGCTGGCAACGAGCACGCAGAACTTGATTTTCCCGCTGCTCCTGTTCGGTTTCGGCATCCTGGTCTCGCTCTGGCCGTTCCACACGTGGGCGCCGCTGGGCTACGAGGCCGCGCCCACCGCCACCGCGATGCTGCATGCGGGCGTCCTGAAGAAATTCGGACTTTACGGTCTGATTCGCATCGCGCTGCCGTTGCTGCCCGCGGGGGCGCAGAGTTGGCTGCACGTGGTGGCGTTTCTCTGCCTGGGCAACATTCTCTACTGCGGCCTGGTGGCGGTGCGGCAGAAGGACTTGAACCTGCTTTTGGGCAACTCGAGCGTGGCGCACATGGGCTTCGCGTTCCTGGGCATCGCCAGCCTGAGCGTGGTGGGCCTGACCGGAGCGGTGGTGGTGATGGTGGCGCATGGTTTGCTGGCGGCGGTTGCCTTCGGGCTTAGCGGCTATCTCTACCGCCAGACCGGCACACTGCGGATGGACCAGATGGGCGGGCTCTTGCGCCGGCTCCCCTTCCTGGGGTCGGCGCTCGTTATGGCCATGCTGGCGGGCTGCGGGTTGCCGGGCTTCGCCAATTTCCCCGGCGAGGTCCTGGTGCTCTTCGGGGCGTGGGACTCTTTTGGCGTCGTCGTCACGCTGGCGGCCTGGGGAGCCCTGATCATCGGGGCGGTTTATATGCTGCGCGCCATCCGGCAGGTCCTGCACGGGCCGTTGCCGGAGCAATGGAGTGAACTTGGGGATGCGCCGCACCTGTGGCGCAAGCTGCCCTACGCGTTGCTGCTGGCGGCGCTGCTCGTTTTCGGGTGCTTCCCGCGGCTGCTGACGGATCGGATCAACCCCAACGCCGGCCAAATCGTGCAGGCGGCGACCGGCCATGTGGCCAGACCCCCGGCTCACAAGCCGCCGGCGGCCCGCGGCCTGGCGGGGCATTAGGGCGCCTGTGCATCGCGCTTAGCATGAACGATCTTGCTGTCATCGGCCTTGAAACCGCGGTCGTCGCCGTGGGGCTGCTGTTGCTGGTGCTGGATTGGTGGACTCCCCCCGAGCAGAAGCGGAACCTCGGCTACGTGGCCGCCGGCGCGGCCGGGCTGATCTTTCTGGGCAGTTTCGCCGTGTTGCTGCCTGAGGCCTCGAGCGCCTTCGGGGGGATGTACGTGCTGGATGAGCTGGCGTTGTTCTTCAAGCGCTTCTTTCTCCTGGCGGCCGTGCTGGTGTTGCTGATGGCGGTCGAGTTTGCCGACCGCCTCGAGACGGGCATCAGCGAATTCTACTCGCTGGTGTTCTTCGCGCTGGCCGGCATGATGTTCGCGGCCTCGGCCAACGATTTCGCCTTGCTCTTTGTCTCGCTCGAGCTGATCACGATCACGTTTTACGTTCTCACCAGCTTCCAACGCCGCCGCCTCCAATCGCTCGAGGCCGGCGTCAAGTACCTGATCCTCGGCGCACTCTCTTCGGCGCTGGTGGTGTATGGGATTGCGCTCATTTTGGGCGCGTCGGGAACTCTGAGCTTCGAGAAGCTGGCGCGCGCGCTGAGTGAATCACGCGCGCTCGAGGGAAGCCGGTTGCTGGCGCTGGGCCTGCTGCTGGTGTTCGCCGGGCTGGCCTTCAAGATCGCGGCGGTGCCGTTTCAGGTTTGGGCGCCCGATGTGTATGAGGGGTCGCCTACACCGACGACCGCGTTTCTGGCGGTAGGCTCGAAAGCGGCCGGGATCGTACTGTTGTTGCGGCTGATCTACCTGGCGGCTCCGGCGGTCACCGCGCACTGGCACACCCTGCTGCTGGTCATCTCCGGGCTTACGATTCTCTACGGCAGCCTCTGCGCCATTCCGCAGCGGAACCTGAAGCGCCTGATGGGTTACTCGAGCATCGCCAACGCGGGCTTCCTGCTGCTGGGCATCGTGGCGCACAGCGCCGCGGGTTCGGCCGCCATCCTCTACTACCTCGGCGGTTATTTATTCACGGTGGTGGCCGCGTTCACCGTTATCTGCCTGGCGTCCCGGCAGGTCGAAGGCGAGGACATTCGCGGCCTGGCCGGGTTGCATCTGCGCTCACCCTTGTTGGCGGTGGCGCTGGCGGCGGCCATGGTTTCGCTGGCTGGCGTGCCGCCGCTTGCCGGGTTCTTTGGCAAGTTCCTCCTCCTCAAAGCTGTGGCCGCCCGCGCCCCGGTGGACCCGCGGCTCTATTGGCTCCTGGGGGTGGCGATCCTCGGCGTGGTGATTTCCCTCTACTATTATTTCGGCGTGATCCGCGCCATTTACTGGGCGCCCGAGCCCGCGGACCTCTCCCCGATCCCGCTCTCGCGGCCAACGCGCGTGGCGCTCTGCTTTTGCATCGGCAGCATCCTGTGGCTGGGTGTGTTTCCCAACAGCATCCTCAACCTGGCCGAGCACGCCGTCGCGGCGTTGCGCCTTTGAGCGGGGGCAGGATCAGTCCTCGCCCGGCTCGTACATCCGGCGGTTCCGGAAGGAGTGACGCCGTACGTAGCGCGCCCAGCGGAAGGGGTCGAGCAGCCGGGCCAGGCTGGGAATGAGCTCGCGGCAGGTTTGCTCGGAGAAATGGCGCCGGAGCCAGTTGACGACCGGATGCGCATAGGTTTGCGCCGCGGGCGCCTTTGCCGCGTCCGCCTCCTTCCACTGCACTACATAGTCACTCTGCTGGGGGCAGTTCTTGAGCACTTCGACTCGTGCCACCTTGCGCGCCTCGATGAACAGGAGGATGGGCAGGTCGTTGATCAGGGTCACGCGCTGGCGGACGTCGTTCGGATCGCGAACCGCATAGGGGCGTGTTGACTTGAAGAAGGGATACGCGATGCCGCCGAGGCTCGAGACTGCTTCGTAGTTCGCGCGCGCCACCATGCGCTCGATCCGGAAGCCGTTCTCGTGGGCGAGCACACGATAGAACAACTCCGGGCTGAACTGGTAGAACCCATGCCCGAAGTAGTTATTGGCGGGGGTGAACACGAAGAGGCGTCCGCCCGTCCGGACCAGGTTCATGCAGTTGGCGATGGCGACGGGAAAGTTGAACACGTGCTCGAGCGTGCCGCTGTCGATCACGGCATCGAAGCCCTCGTGCCAGTCGGCGGGGACTGGCAGGTTGAGGTCGTGAGTAAGCGAGGCGCCTTCATAAGCCGAGGCATCGCACGAGGCGACACGCGTGGCGCCCAAACCCCGTGCGAAGCCCTCGAACCGTGTCGCCGGGTCGGCCATGAGCTCGTTGAACTGTGCCTCCCCGCCAGGGGGAGGCCAGAAGCCTTGCTCGACCAGGAGTTGGCGGACGCGCTCGGGACTGGTGCTCAGGTGCTGGCGCCCCAGCGTGAGCACACTGCCAATCGCGCCGCGCGGCTGGCAGGCCTTGGCGAGGAACCGGGCCATTTCGATCGTGAGTCCCATGGCTTGAGAGAGTTGAGAGTGTGCGGCGCGGGCTCGGGTTCAGGCTCGTGGCGCGGGTGGCTCAGCGCCGGGCGGGTCGTCGCCGCGCGCCTGGCTTTCGAGCCAGTCGCAAGCGAGGGGCAAGACGCGGCTCCAGTGAAAGGTCTTGGCGCGCTCCCAGGCGTTGAACCGGTAGCGTTCGTACTTCTCGTGCGTGGCGAGGCTGGCCGCCAGGACCGTGGCCAGGGCCTCGGGGGTTTCGTCGGGGGTGAGGAGGCCAGTCTGATCATGCAGGGTGGAATCGACCAGGCCGGCCACCGGATACACCGCCGCGGGGGTGCCCATGGCGTTGGCTTCGACTACGTTCAAGCCCCAACCCTCGCGCAACGAGGTGTGCAGCAGCCAGTGTGACCCGCGCAGGCGTTCGTCCTTCTCGCGTTCGGGAAGCAGGCCCGCGAAGGTGACCTTGCCTCCCAGGCCAAGCTGGCCCGCGAGTTGATGCAACGGTTGCTCGAGATCCCCGCCGCCGATGATGGTCAACTCGGCCGCGACACCCTTCTCGAGGAGGCATTTCAGCGCCAGCAGGCCGTGATCGATCCGTTTGTTGGGCGCGAGGCGGGAGACCATGATGAGTTTCATGGGCTGCGTGAGCGGCTTGGGCTCGAGCGCGGGCAACGCCACCGTGTCAACCCCGTACGGGATCAGCGTCACGTCCTTGACGCCGTGCGCTTGCAGGCCCTTCTTGGTGCAAGGCGATGCCGTCCAGAAAGGGACGTTGCGGTAGAGCCAGTGGGTCCAGCGTTCCTGCCACTTGCCGACCGCCGAGGTCGGCCAGCGGTAAAACACATCCCAGATGGGACCGAGCACCTCGTGCAGGTAGGCGACACAACGCGTCCGGCACCACCAGGGCGCATACCAGGGCAGGCCGTGATGCTGATCGATCACCAGGTCAAACCGCGGTTGCGCCCGGTGCCACGCGCGCGCGGCCAGGATCGACGTGCCCTTGTCGCCCCCGCGCACGATCCGGATGCCGGCGATCTCCTCGGCGGGCGCGGCCCCGGGAAACTGGTTCGCGAACCAGACCACTTCGTGACCGCGGTTCAGCAACCCCTCGAGATAGCCCTGCGTGACGCGTTCCGCGCCCCCCGACAAGGGGTTCTTCGGATCACGCCAGTTGAGCATTAGGAATCGCATCGCCGGTCAGGGGCGGAGGTTAGTCGCGACGGGCTCGACCTGAAAGTACCGAGTTGACGGGTGGACGGGTGGGAATGGCAACCGGCAGAAATGGCATTGCCATTCGGGTCGCGGCCCATAGTATCCACCGCCCATGATTGCCACACGATGCCGCCTCGCCCTGGCCCTGCTCTGGACGTTGGGCGCCGTCATGCAGGCGCAGGAGAAACCCGTCGCCTTCGTCGGCGGCCAGGTCCTGACCGCCACAGGAACGAACTATTCCCCCGGGGTTCTGGTGGTGCAGGGCGGGAAGATCGCGGCCGTGGGCCCGCGCGACCTGGTAGTGCCGGCGGAGGCCACGATCCGGGATGTCAGCGGCAAAGTGCTGATGCCGGGCCTGGTCGATACCCATAGTCACATCGGGTTGCAGGGCGTGGGCGATCCCGCCGGACCCATCCAGCCTGAGCTGCGCGTGCTCGACTCGTTCGACGTGCGCGATTCCGGGCTGAAGCGCGCGCAAGCAGGCGGGATCACGACCGTCAACATCATGCACGGCTCGGGGCTGCTCATGAGCGGGCAGACGCTCTACTTGAAGCTGCGAAACGCCAACGCGATCGACGAGTTGCTGATCACCAACAAGGCGGGCCGCGTCGCCGGCGGGCTCAAAATGGCCAACGGCACCAACTCCCGCGGCGAACCGCCGTTCCCGGGAACACGCGCCAAATCCGCCGCGCTGGTGCGCGAGAAGTTCGTCGCTGCCCAGGAGTACAGGGACAAGATCGCCCGGGCCAAGGGCGACGCGGACAAGCTGCCCGCGCGCGATCTCGGCCTCGAGGTGCTGGTGGAAGTGCTCGACGGCGAGCGGGTCGTGCAGCATCACACCCACCGCCACGACGACATCCTCACGGTGCTGCGGCTGCAGAAGGAGTTTGGTTTTCGCGTGGTGCTGCACCACGTGAGCGACGCATGGAAGGTGGCCGGCGAGATCGCCGCCGCCAAGGCGCCCTGCTCGATCATCATGCTCGACAGTCCGGGCGGCAAACTCGAGGCGCGCGATGTCGATTGGAAGAGCGCGGCCGCGCTCGAGAAAGCCGGCGTGACCATCGGCTTCCACACCGATGACTGGATCACCGATTCGCGGCTGTTCCTGCGCTCGGCTGGCTTGGCCGTGCGGGGCGGGATGTCGCGCGAGGGCGCCATCAAGGGGCTGACGCTGGCCGGCGCGATGATGCTGGACTTGCAGGACCGCGTCGGTTCCCTCGAGCCCGGCAAGGACGCGGATTTCCTCCTGCTGTCCGGCGACCCGCTGAGCGTTTATGCGCACGTCCTCGAGACGTGGGTCGAGGGCCGCAGGGTGTTCGATCGCGCCGACCCCAAGGATCATCTCTGGGCGGTGGGCGGGTACGGCGCGGGCAACCCGCGCATGGCCGGGCTCTGCTGCTTTGACAGCCCCGGTCCGGAACAATGAAGCGAGGCCGTATGACCAGAGACTGCCCAGTCGAAACCAGGACCCGCGCGCAAACGATCGTTTGTCTCGGCCTCGCGCTCGCGCTCGTGGCGCCGATCGCCCGCGCCCAGGTGGCCGTGCGCGGAGAGACGGTTTATACCATGGCGGGCGAGCCTATCCGCGACGGAGTGGTGCTGGTTCGCGGGGAAAAGATCGAGCGCGTCGGCCCCGCTTCCGAGGTGAAGCCTCCGGAGGGTTACCGGGTGCTGCAGGCACGAGTTGTCACCCCGGGCTTGATCGACGCTCATTCGACGGTGGGCCTCTCCGGCCTGCTCAACCAGGCGCACGACCAGGAGCAGCTCGAGAAGTCCGCGCCCATCCAACCGGAGCTCCGGGCCATCGACGCCTACAACGCGCGCGATCCGCTGGTCGATTGGGTGCGCGGCTTCGGGGTCACAACGCTGCATACCGGCCACGCCCCGGGCGCGCTCATTTCCGGCCAGACGATGATTGTCAAGACGTTTCCTGCCGACCCCGAGCGCGCCCTGGTGGTTCCGGCGGCGATGGTGGCGGCCACCCTGGGACCAGGCGCCCTCACCGACAAGAAGGACAAACCGCCGAGCACGACACCCAAGGCCGTGGCGCTCCTGCGCGCCGAGCTTGTCAAGGCCCAGGAGTACGCCCAAAAACGCGCCAAACCAGACCTCGAGAAACGTCCCGCGCGCGAGCTGCGGCTCGAGGCGCTTGGGCAGTTGCTCGAGGGCCGGTTGCCGCTGCTGGTCACGGTCCACCGGCACCAGGACATCCTGGCGGCGCTGCGCGTGGCGGCCGAGTTCAAGCTGCGCCTGGTGCTCGACGGCGTGTCGGACGCGCCGCTGGTGCTCGAGCAGCTCAAGCAAAGCGGTTTCCCGGTGATCCTGCATCCCACGATGGCGCGGGCCTCGAAGGAACTCGAGAACCTGAGTTTAGAAACGGCGGCGAAGCTCAAGCAGGCCGGCATTCCGTTCGCGCTGCAGAGCGGTTATGAGGCTTACGTGCCCAAGACGCGCGTCGTGCTCTTCGAGGCCGCCCTGGCTGCCGCCAACGGTTTGACACCCGCCGAGGCGCTGGCCTCGATCACCATCGACGCCGCGCGCTTGTTGGGCATCCACGAGCGGGCCGGCTCGCTCGAGGCGGGCAAGGATGCCGACTTGGCGTTGTTCGACGGCGACCCGTTCGAATACGCGACACATTGTGTGGGCGTGGTCGTGTCGGGGACGGTGGTCTCGACCGAGCCCAAGTGACGAGCTCCGAGCTGGTCCGCCTGCGGCCGGCTCGGGCCCGTGGCGCCACCGGAAGCGCCCTGTGCATGCCACACCCGACTTGCTGACGGCCTTCATCCAGGCCGCCTGTGTCCCGCGGGAATCCGGCCACAGCTCAGGCACCCTCATCGAGGCGCAGGCCTTGTTGGCCGCCAATCCGGACCTCGCCAACCGCAGCATCCAAACCGCGGCCATCCTGGGCGACGAGGGGGAGGTCCGCAGGCGGCTGGCGTTGGACCCGGGCGATGCGACCGTCAAGGGCGGGCCCTACGGTTGGGACGCGCTGACCCATCTGTGCTTCTCGCGTTACCTGCAACACGAGGGCGCTCGCCGGCCCGGATTCGTCGGCGCGGCGCGGGCGCTCCTGGACCATGGCGCGAGCGCCAACACTGGCTGGTTCGAGACCAACCATCAGCCGCGTCCCGAGTGGGAGAGTGTCCTATATGGCGCCGCGGGGGTCGCGCACCATGCCGAGCTCACCCGGCTGCTGCTCGAACGCGGCGCCGACCCGAACGATGGCGAGGTGGTCTATCACACGCCGGAAGGCTGGGACAACGCGGCGCTCAAGGTGCTCGTGGGCACGGGCAAGCTCACCGCCGATAGCCTCGCGACGATCCTGCTGCGCAAGACCGACTGGCACGACTACGAGGGAGTGAAGTGGCTGCTCGAGCAGGGTGTCGATCCGAACGTGAGGACAAGCTGGGGCAAGACAGCCCTGCACAACGCGCTGCTGAGCGATAACGACCTCGAGATCGTCGAGGTCTTGCTCGACCACGGCGCGGACGCAGGAGTGCTGGGCGGCAGGCCGGACGTCCATCGATCGGCGTTCGGCCTCTCGTCCGTGGCCCTGGCCGCGTGGCGTGGGCGCGGGGACGTGCTGGAATGTTTTGCGCGCCGCGGAGTGCCGATCGAGCTCGAGGGCGTTGCACGGTTGATCGCCGCGTGCGCCCGGAACGATGGCGCGGAGGCCCACGCGCTGGCCGCCAAAGAGCCGCGCCTGGTGGACGAATTGCGCGCTGCTGGAGGCCGGCTCCTGGCATTGTTCGCCGGCAACGGCAATACCGAGGGTGTCCGGCAGCTCCTGGACCTTGGGGTGCCTGTCGGGGCTGTCTTCGAGGAAGGGGAGGGCTACTTCGATGTCGCTCCCGGCAGCACGGCGTTGCACGTGGCGGCTTGGCGCGCCCGCACAGCCACCGTGAAACTCCTCATCGCGCGCGGCGCGCCCATCGATGCGCGCGATGGCCGCGGCCGCACCGCGCTCGGGCTGGCCGTGCGCGCTTGCGTGGATTCGTACTGGGCCGAGCGCCGGTCGCCGGAGTCCGTGCGGGCGCTACTCGAGGCGGGGGCATCGGCGGCCGGCGTCAAGTTCCCGTGCGGCTACCGCGAAGTCGATGAGTTGTTGAGCGCCCACGGCGCCGCTTGACCCTCGACATTCGAAAGAACGAACCGATCATGCCTCTTGCCACGGACCAGCGGGAGGGTTTCTTCCAGGCCCGGCTCGCGCCGCTGGTTCTGGACCTGCGCCTGGCGGCGCGGCAGCTCGGGCGGAATCCCGGCTTCACCGCCGTCGCCGCCCTGACTCTGGCGCTGGGGATCGGGGCCAACACGGCGATGTTCAGCCTGATCAACGGCGTCTTGTTGCGGCCGCTGCCCTATCCGCGGCCGCACGAACTCGTGACTCTCTGGGAGCGCAACCCGCAACGCGGCATCGAACAGGAACGGGTGAGCGGACCGAATTACCTGGACTGGCGCCGACAGAGCACGCGGTTTGCGGACCTGGCTGCCAGCGCGGGTTGGGTGGGCAGTGATCTGTTCAACCTGGTGCTGCGGGATGGGTTGGTGAAGGTCCGGGCCAGTTACACCTCCGCGAGCCTGTTCACGACGCTTGGGACCAAGCCCTCGCCCTCCCGCCGCCGGTCGTTCGCAGCATGGACAACCTGATCTCCGAGAGCGTGGCCCAACCGCGCCTGCAAACCGGCCTGCTGACTTCGTTCGCGCCCGCTGGCGGAGCGGACGCGCCGTCCAAGTCCACGTCGCCATCATGCTCGCCTTCGGGAGCCTGCGCCGGATACTGGCGGGCCTAGACGAGTTTGCGGTATTTGGGGAGCGCTGCCAGGCGGGTGACGAGTTCCTTCACTTTCTGGGCCTGGCTCTTGTGCGCCAGCAGTGTGGCGTCATCCGTCTGCACGATGATCGAATCGCGCAGCCCCACAACCGCGATCAGCGTGCGCTGCTTGGTTCGCGCATCGAAGATGATGTTGCGCGCGGCATCGACATGCAGAAAGTCGCCCACGGCGCAGTTGCCGGATTCGTCCGACTTGAGGTGCCGGCCCAGGGCGGTCCAGGAGCCGAGGTCATCCCAGGCGAAGTCGCCATGGGCCACCACAACGTTCTGGGCGTGTTCGAGCAAGGCGTAATCGATCGAGACCTTCTTGATGGCCGGGTAATCGGTGGCGAGGAGCTTGGCGAGTTTTGGCGTGCCAGCCACCTGGAACCAGCGCTGGCAAGCTGCGGCCATCTCGGGTTGATGCTTGGCCAGACCCTCGGTCACCGTGACAAAAGACCAGACGAACATCCCGGCGTTCCAGCGATAGACACCGCTGTTCACGTACTCGACCGCCTTTTCATAGTACGGCTTTTCCACGAACCGTTCGACCTTCGAGAACGTGGTCTTGCAGGCCTTGGCGCCCGGGGGCGGCGGCAACGGTTGGCCCACATGGATGTAGCCGTAAGCCGTCACGGGCTCGGTGGGCTGGATGCCGATCGTCACGATCACTTGCCCGCGGCTGGCGAGATCAAAGGCATCACCGAGCACCTGCTGAAACTTCCGTTCGTCAGGGATCACATGGTCGGCGGGAAGCACCGCCATGACCGCGGTGGTAGAACGCTGGCCCACCAATGCCGCTCCGAGCGCGACGGCAGCGCAGGTGTCACGCCCGCACGGTTCGGCGATCAGGTTGGCGGCAGGGAGTTTCGGCAGTTGCTGGCGTACGGCCGCCAATTGGGCGGCGTTGGTGATGACGATGATGTTCTGCGGGGGCGCCAGCGGCAGCACGCGGTCCACCGCCTGCTGCAATAAGCTGCGCTCGCCCACCAACCGGAGCAGCTGCTTGGGGGTGCCCTCCCGGCTCACGGGCCAGAAGCGCTCGCCGCGCCCGCCGGCCATGATGATGACAAACCGATCCTGGTTCTTTCCTTTCGTTTTCATGGGCTTTTCACCGCCTGAGCCAAGCCGGCGACAAATGACGCCACGCGGGGCACCAGGCCGGGGTCACGTCCGAATTGCGCGATCTGGTTGACAACAGCGCTGCCGACCACGACGGCCTCGGCATGGGCCGCCACCTGCCGGGCCTGCTCCGGGTTCGAGATGCCGAAACCCACCGCAATGGGCAGGTCGGAATGACGCCGGATGGCGGCCGTCTGGGCGCAAATGGTGTCGGAAACTTTCTCCTGCATGCCAGTCACACCCTCGCGCGAGACATAATAGAGAAAGCCCGTGCCCCGCCTGGCGATCAGCTCAATACGATCTTCCGGGGTGGTCGGGGCGATCAGGTAAATGGCGCAAAGGCCAGCGGCGCGCGCGAGGTGCTCGTATGCTTCGGACTCCTCGGGAGGAAGGTCCAGCACCAGCAGGCCGTCCACCCCCGCGCGAGCGGCGTCCTGGATGAATTGTTCCAAGCCTCTGTGGTGCAATAGGTTATAGTAGATATAGAGCACCACAGGCAATTCGGAGGTCCGACGGATTTCCGCCACTGTGGCCAGCACTCCAAGCGGGGTGGCGCCCGCTTCCAGACCGCGCTGCGCGGCGAGTTGGTTTACCAGGCCGTCGGCCAGGGGATCGCTGAAGGGCACGCCGAGTTCGAGAACATCCACGCCGGCCTTGTCGAAGGCGAGGGCCAGATCGCGAGTGGCCTCGAGGTTTGGGTCACCGGCGCCGATATAGACGATGAACCCTTTTTGCCCTTCCCGGCGCAAGCGCGCAAACCTCTCGGCGATACGATTCATGCGCCCGCAGACTGCCAGCACGAGCGACTTATCTCAAGGCTGGAAGTGGGGTCGGCGGTCCGGCGCGCCGTGGCTGGTGCGCCTCCAGCACGAGGCGCAGGCCCTCGAGGGTCAGCAGATCATCGACGGCTTGAATCTCTGGCAACCTGGCGGCAATCAGCCCGGCGTAACCCCCGGTGGCCACCACCGGCAGGGACCGGCAGCGGAGTTCCCGCCGCAGTTCCTTCAGTATCTCCTGGACCAACCCCCGGTAACCGTGCACCGCGCCGATCAGCATCGCCTGCCGCGTGCTTTTCCCGATGACTTCGCCGATTTCGCGCATCCGAATCTTCGGCAGCAAGGCCGTCTTCTCATGCAGGTAATCGGTCATGGCAGCCAAGCCCGGGGCGATGACCCCACCGACGTAGTCGCCCTGGCGATCCACCACGTCGAACGTCACCGCGGTTCCGAAGTCCACCACCACGACTGGCGCGCCGAAGTGATGACGGGCCGCCACCGCGTTGGCCAGGCGATCCGCGCCGATCGTGGCGGGGCGCGGGTAGCGAATGCCCACGCCGCGAAGACTCCGCCACGAGAGTTCGAGCGGGGACACGCGCCAGAACCGCCCGATCGTGCGCGAGACCGTCGGAGTGACTCGCGGCACGACGCTGCAGAGGGCGGCGGCGCTCACGCGGGCGCGTCCCGCGAAGGTTCTGACGCGCTCGGCGGCGCTGCCATCGAACCAGGCGGACGTCGGGATGTCCCGCTGCCGGACCACGCGGTCTGCGTTAGCCAGGCCCAAGTGCGTGTTGGTGTTGCCGATATCGAGGAGCAGAATCATGACGAGGCGGCGCTCTCGGAGGCGGGCTGGGCTTCAGCCGCGGATCGTCGGCGGTCCCAGTAATCCAGGCCGATCAATCCGAGTCGAGCCAACACCAGGCCAGGTGCGAGGAAACCCAGAAAGAACCGGAGGGCGAGAAACATTCCGGCCAGCGCGAGGGTCCAGAACGGCGTGCGTTCACCAGCGGCCAGGACCACCGCGACGATGTTCCGCGAGGCCAGCCAGCGCAGAAGCAGTTCATGAAGGAGCGCCAGCACGGCGAGTTCCATCGCTAACCGCAAAACCTGCCGGCGTGGATCGTTCATCGGGTGAGGGTTGCCGTCGTGGGGAGCTCGCGGGGGGCGGTGAGCATGGCGAACATGATCGCGTCGCCGATCGGCCCGCCCGTTACAAACTGGCTTGCATCGCCCCGGCGCAACGGCGCTCCGAACAGCGCCCCGGTGGCAAACAGCCGCCGGAAGGAAGCCGCATCGCCATGCTGCCGCGTCCCGGCCAGGCAAAAGCCCGTCGCCGACACGCCAAAGCCAAGGATTACCGGTCCTGAGTCGATGTCGCCACGGCCGCGGGCAACGGTCGCGGGGTACTCGTGGACCATGCCGAAGCCAAACAGGGTGCCGGCGAGGTGTTTCATGATCGCGTGATGCAAATCCGCGGCCAGGGCTGGATCGGAGAAGGAGAGAAAATACTGGGCGAGGCAGCTCCCGGAGCCCCGCGGCTTGTCGATGGGCCGCCCGCTGCTCGGGTCCACAGCCTGGACGAGCAGGCCGGTGGCGGGGTCGAGGTAATCGCGGCGGCAGCGCGCGCCCCAGTCGCGCAGCAGCGCCCCGTGGTCGGCCCCCGTCGCGCGATCGTAGAGCCCAATCGAGGCGGCCACCGCTGCGTTATCAACCGGGTACACCTCGCCTGGGTAGGTCTCCAACAAACGCGTCGGGCTCTGCGCCACGCGGCGTGCCAGCGCGGCGGTCACGCGGTCGTTGAGAGAGGCGTGCTGTGATTGCGGGTCGAGCAACCGATTCAAGCTGAGCAGCAGGTTCAGGTAGCCGAGGTAGGCGGCGTGCGCGGAATCGCCGTCCAGCGAATCAACGGCATCGTTCTTCCAGCTCTCCCGGTCGAACGCGCGCACTTCCGGCGAGATCATCCGATCGATGCAGGCGCTCATCTGGGGCAGATGAATCGCCCGCAACTCAGGGTGAGACAACACGGTTTGCCCGAAGCCCATGCCGGCCATCATGAACGTGCCAAACAACCACTCGCCGTTGAACTGACGGCTGCCGGTAGAGAAGGTCTGGCGGCTCAGGTCATTGGTGAGCCAGCCGGCCACACCGCGCGCCAGCGCCGCCTGGGGTTGCGGCTGGCCTTGGAACCAGGCCTCCGCGTGGCGCCCGAACCACCACTGAGGCATCAGGCTGGAGCCCGCCAGCCCCAGCGCCGTGGCGGTCGCGCCCCGCGCCACCAGCCATCCCCATCGTCTGCCAACGGGCCGGGCACTCATCGCTCGAGCGTGACGTCGCCGCCGGTGATGCGCTCCAGGCGCCCATGCTGGGTGCGGACCAGCAAGGCACCGGCGGCGTCGAGCGATTCCGCGCGCCCGCGCACCTGGCGATCGCCGAGCCGGATCACCACCTCCCGGCCCAGGGTGGTGCACAGGGACTCCCATTCGTCGGCCAGCGCCTCGAACTGGCCCAGGCGCAGCCGCGCGTAAGTCTGATCCAGCTCGCGCAGGATCACCACCGCCAGCTCCGCGCGGTCAACCGGATGGCCCGTCTCGATCTGGAGCGAACTGGCCTGGCGGCGCAGGTCCGGTGGAAAGTCGCCGGCGGTGAGATTGACGTCCACGCCGATGCCCAGCACCACGTAGCGCACGTGGTCCAACTCCGCGCTCAATTCTGTCAGGATGCCCGCCACCTTGCGCCCGCGCACCAGCAGGTCGTTGGGCCACTTGATACCGGCGGGGAGGCCGGTCTGACGCACGACGGCGCGGGCCAGGGCGGCCCCCGCCATCACCGTGAGCCGCGTGGCCTCCTGCGGCCGCACGTCGGGGCGCAGGAGCAGCGAGAACCAGAGTCCGCGCCTGGCGGGTGAGAGCCATGCGCGGCCCAGGCGGCCGCGGCCCCGGCTTTGCGATTCGGCGAAAACCACCACGCCTTCCGGGACGCCGTCCCGGGCGAGGCGTTCCGCCACGTCGTTGGTCGAGGTGGTTTCCTGAAAGACCCGAATGTCGCGGCCCACCACCTCGGTGGACCCGAGCCGTGACAGCAAATCGTCCGCGTGCAGCACGTCGGGCACAGCCACGAGCCGGTAGCCCAGGTGCGGGCCGGCGGCGATGTCATAACCGAGTTTGCGCAGCTCCTCGATCCGCGCCCAGACAGCGGCCCGGCTGATGCCCAGGTGTTGCGCCAGCTCCGCGCCGGAGACAGACCCGCCGCCGGCCTCGCGCAAAGCGGAGAGGATTTGGGTGTCGAGCGGCCGCGCCGCCGGCGGGCGCGGCGCCGCTGGGGATGTGGCGCGCGTTGTCACGGGTCAGGCGAAGTCAAGGGCAATGTCCATGGCGCGGGCCGAGTGGGTCAGGGCTCCCACGGAGATGAAATCCACCCCCGTCTCCGCGATGGCGCGCACGGTCTCCAGGGTGACCCCGCCGCTGGCCTCGAGGGATGCGCGGCCGGCGGCGAGCCGGACGGCGGCGCGCAGGTCGTCGAGGCCCATGTTGTCAAGTAAAATCATGTCAGCCCCGGCCGCCAGCGCCTGGCTCACCTGCTCGAGGGTGTCGGCCTCGACCTCGACCCTGAGCTCCGGGGAGCGCTCCCGGGCGCGGGCCACCGCCGCGGCGACCGGGTTGGGGTGCGCGCGCGCCAGCGCCGCCAGGTGGTTGTCCTTGATCAGGATCAGGTCGAACAGGCCGAGCCGGTGGTTCTGTCCGCCGCCGCAGGCCACGGCGTACTTCTCGAGCCGCCTCCAGCCCGGCGTGGTCTTGCGGGTGTCGAGGATCCGGGCCCGCAGGCCTTCGACGGCGGCCACGAACCGGGCGGTCAGCGAGGCGATGCCCGAGAGGCGCTGGACGAAATTGAGGGCTACGCGCTCGGCGCTGAGCAGCGCGCGGGCGGGGCCGGTCACGCGCATCAGCGGCTGGCCGCCTGGGACGTGCTGGCCATCCCGGGCCTCGAGGTCGCAGACCACGCCTTCCGCGACCAGCGTGAACGCGGCGCAGGCCAGCGGCAGCCCGGCCGCCACCAGCGGTTCACGCGCCACCATGAGCGCCTCGGCGGTTGTGCCGGCCGGGACCGTTGCCAGCGTGGTGGCGTCCCCGCTGCCCAGGTCCTCGGCCAGCGCGCGCTGGACGTGGTCCTGGATTTCTTCGTTCGAGAGCGTCAGCACTCCCGGAGGCTGCCGCATCGCGGCGGGCTGATGAAGGAAAAACTTGGGCTGCCCGAGCCGCGGCGTTCGGCCCTTGCCCTCACATTCGGTCCAGACCATACGGAAGGCCATGAAGCGCCGCCGAGCTGCCAAATCCCCTGTGTCGGCAGGCTCTAAACGCGCTCTTGTCGCTGCCCACACTGAGTCCGTTATGACCACAGACACATTACTCGCACCGATCGAGATCATCGCGCTGGAACGAGGCCGACAAGAAGGTCGGCGAGAGGGTCGGCAAAAGGGCCGGCAGGAAGGCCGGGAAGAAGGCTTGGAACGAGGCAGTCTACTCGGACGGATTCAGTTCTCTCAGGACCTTCTCAGCCTGGAGCGTGCCAAGACTGAGGATCTGGCGCAACGCCCGCAGGCGGAGCTCGAGCGGCAATTGAGCGACCTCGAGGCGCGCCTGCGAGACCGCCTCCGGCCGTAGCTCCGGGTTGGAGGGCGACAGGCTTGGGGTTCGCCGGATCGTGCCCGCGCGGCGACGCGTTCGCGAATCTCCGATACCTCAGGCGACAGCGATGACCGCGTGCATGGCTCGGCCACAGTTCCTGACCTGGTTAGACCGGAGTTCGAAGCCCACGATGTCCGTCGTTCGACTCACCAGGAAGCCCGTTCGCCGGTGACGCGCAGGCGGTGATAGAACTGGGGATGGAATGGGCCGCTGACACGGAGCACACCGCGTGTGCCGCGCACGAGCGCGCGGGAGCGCAACAGGATGCACGAGAGGATCGAACACGCGACCAGGCCGGTCCGCCCGTCCGGGAACCGCAAGTCCGCCGCCATGACACGGTCCACGTGGGGAGAGCAGAGGCGGGCTCGTGCGGCGATCACTTCGGGTTCAGCTCCAGCGAGGCAACGGGCGAGGTTGATGGCATAACACCCCAGGTCCATGGTGGCGCCGCCGGCCAGGTCGTAGCGGTACTGGATGTGGCCGGGCCGCAGCAAGGGCAGGCAGAGGTGCGCCTCGAGGTGGCGTACATCCCCCAACTCACCGCCCTGGAACCTCAGAACGAGCGGCGCCACCAGTTCGAATCGAGCCCGCGCGATGGAGTCAGATCGTCGCGGCCAGGCATGAGGAGCAACTGGGCCTCGGCGTTCGCGTCGAAGTTGCCGCCGTTGGGCACCTGCCAGAGGCCGCGTCGTGTGCGGACCTGGTAGGCCGAGCCGCGGCCGAGGGGCCGGACGTTGCCGAGCACGCGCCCGTTCTCGACCCCGAGGACCGTCTCGATCACCATGCCGCTCTCGCTGTCCTTGAAGCGCATGCGTTCGATCGCCAGGGTGGTGTCGGGCTCGAGGCGGACCAACGGCCCGTTGTACTTGAGGAACAGCTCGCAAACCGCCCCCGCGCCGGTGCGGACACGGTCGCCTTCGTTGACGGGTTGGCCCTGGCGCAACGGTTGCCAGGCGCCTCCGCCCAGTGCGATGGACGCATCCCCGCGGAGCAGTTGCACGGTCGCGGTGCCTGCCGTCCACCCGGGCGCCAGCGGCGCTGGCGGGTGGTACTCGGTCGCGGCTTGCGCCGCCTGGCTCGCTCGCGCCGCGGCCGTGAGTGCATCCTCCCGCGATTGAGCCGCGGGTTCGGGAGGCGCGGTGGCGCAGGAGACCAGGAGGATCGTGAGGCCGAACACGGCGAGGTTCGACGCCCAGTGCGAAAGGCGAACGACGGCTTTCATGGCGATAGCGTAGCCGCGCTCGACGGTTTGGCCAAGCGCAGAGTGTCGAGACCCCGCCTGCGCCTGCCAAGTGCATGTGAAGTGGCCGTTCGGATCCGCGGAAACACTAACCCCAGGGCTTTGACCGAGCCGATCCTTGTTGCCGCAAGGAAAGGGTCATCGGCACACGAGTTCCACGCCGATCCGGCTGCGACGAGTCTCTGCCCGACCTCGCGAACCCTGTCGCGCCTCCGTTGCTGGGCCTGATACTCGAGAAAAGCGGAGGCGCTTGAGAGGAGCAGCAAGGCGACTCCCAAAGGGCGGACCCGCCGACTTCCGAGGACCGCCGCGACGCCGCCAAATGCGGCCGACATGAGGAACCACTCCGGCGCGGCGCCGAGGACAAACCAGCCAAGCAGGAACCACAGCGTTCCCGCCGCCAGGCTGATTCGTGCGAGCTTCGTCTTCATCGGGTTGCGGTCCCGGCGAGGGTCAAGGCGACTCGGCCATCGCTTCCTTCGGCACGACTGGTTGGGAGTTCCAACGCTCTCGCCGCAGGGCGAGCAGGGTCCCCATGCCGAAGAGCGCAAACGCCGTGGTCAGGGCGATCAAGCCCGCCGGCGCCGTCCCTACATATTGCCCGCCAGCCTTCACGGGGGCCGCCATCAAGGCGAGCACGGCCCCCGCTGCCGGGGCGAGCGGCCTCCAAGAGCCGCCCATTAGCCGGCGCAGGCTGACGGCGGCGAGTACAAGGAGACCGCCGCCCCACACGGGCACCCCATCCCAAAGAGTTTGTCCGGCTGGCCAGTTCCAGGAAGCGATCGCCCAGCCGCCGGCGGACATCCAGCGCACCACGGCGGCGCCGGGTTCCTCGGCGTCGGTCCAACGTAAGCTGTGCAGGAGCAGATAGACCAGGCTGAGTTGAACCACCAATCGCGCGGCGGATTCATAGTTCCGCAGCCCCAGCAACAAGCTTGCCCCGACCACCAGCGCGCCGCACAGGCCGGCGGTTGGCCGCCGCGAGAGGCTCAACCACAGCAGCAGGCCGGCGCCCACACTCCAGGCCACCGCGTCCCCGCGGCCGAAGCCCGCCAGGCAGCGCACGCCCCATTCCTCGGGCACACCGGCGATCAGCGAGCAGAGCGAGATCATCGCCAGGGGCCCCGCGAGCCGATCCGGGAGGTTCCGTGCCGCGCGCAATGCGTAGAGGGCGGTATTCAGGCCGGTGAACACGAGGAAGGCCTCGGGCCGGTCCACGGCCAGGGCCGTCCACGCCGCCGGCACCGGCAACATGAGCAGGGCCCGGTCGGCCAGCCGGGCGGGCGCCGGGGTCAGATCGGTCAGCCGGTTGAACCAGGTCCAGAGCGAAGCCCAGGCCGCCGGCAGCAGGTAATTCCATTGCCATGGCAGGCCGTGAACGTAGCCGATGGCGGCCAGATGCACGGCCGTGGCGGCCACCCAGAGGTTGACGAACGCCAGGGGCAGCCAGCTTCGCTCTTGGGGCAGGCCACCCCATTGAGTGGGACGAGCCAGCAGGTTGGGGAGCAGGGCCACTGCTGGCAGCAACAGGATCCACGTCTGCCGGATGGCGCCAAAGAGGAACCCTTCCCCGCTCAACGCGTCGCCCTGCGAGTGGATCGCGCGGAAGGCGATCGGGAACGCCAGGTGCAACCCCAGGAACGCCAGCGCGCACGCCAGCAAGGGCGAGGGCGCGTTAAGTCGAGCGATGAACCGCTTCAACGCCCACCCGCGACCGATGGCGAAAGCGCACCCGGTCACTCCGATGGCCGCCAGGACGGAATGTTCCAGAAAGACCGCCTGGCCGATCAGGATGAACGGCGCGAACAGCAACAGGTTCTCGAGGCATACCAGCAGGGTCGAGTCATACCAAATCCACCGGCGCGCCAGGAACACGGCGGTCCCCACCAGCAGCCATTCGTAGGCCTGGAGCGATCCGAAGTTGAACGCCAGTTGGCTGATCTCGGTGGGGAAGAAATGCGGATCCACCGTCAGCCGGTAGGCCCCCCACAGCACCAACGCGGCGCTGGCGAGGTAAAACGGGTTACCCGCCAGCAGCACTCGCAACCAGCGCCGCAAGGGGTGAATCGCGATGCCGGCGTCCGCCGCTGGCGGCGTCGTGTGCTCCGTGACACTTGCGGGATCATCCGTCCGAATTGTGGTTTCATTCATAACGTGGTTCCTTTCAAACAACTGGTGTGACCAAGTGAGAATCGTCATGGGCCAGGCTGCGCCGGGCCGTCGCGAACTGTGGATGAGGCGGCCGAGCAGCGAACCCAGGGAGGTTTTCATGGACGCAGTGCGCCGGCGGTTGCCGCCTCGACACGGAGGGTGGCGGGGCGGCTCCAGGCCCGGTTGGTGGGCGTGTAATACTCGTACACGCTTGCGCGGGGCGCCTGGACCCGTAACGGGTACTTGGCGCGCAACCCGTAAGTGAATTGCAGCGGCACCTCGCCCGACAACGCGCGCAGATAAAGGACGGCCTGGTTGCCCGTGGTCTCGAACCGCTCGATAGTCCCGACCTGCTGCAACGCCCGGAAGCTGGCCGTGTCGAGATCGAATCCCGGCGGGATGCCCAAGTCGATCATCGCCATGGGGAGCGTTCGGCCGGTCCGATTTTCCACGCTCACTCGGGCCTCGATCGTGTCGTCAACAGCCAGGCTCTCGTGGCTGTAATCGACGGTGATCTTCAACGGCGCGGCGGCGGCTGGGGCATTCTCGGCCACGGGCGTCGCGGGGCGCCAGTACCCACCGGTCCATTGGAACGCGAGCGCGCCTGGCGGCTCCTGGCGCAACTCGACCCGGTTTGGCCCCGACCGCAAATGCCGGGTCAGGCTGACCAACCGCAACACTTCGCTGGTCTCCGGGGTGATCGTCAGGGTTTCCACATTGGTTCCGTTGCACCGGACTTGCACTTGCGAGGCGAAGCGTTGGCTGGCCTGGGCGCCGCTGCCTTTGAGCAGGGCGCGCATCGCCAGGATCGTGGCCTGCGTCTGCCCCCAGTCGCCTTTGGGCGACTTGGCAGCCGACACCCAACGGAGCCCGTCGCGGACGGTTTCGGGCCACATCCCGGGCTTCATCAGCGCAAGGGTGGCGAGCGCGGTAGTTTCGACTTGCAGCCCGTGCCCGGCCGAGTAGGTGGCACTTTGACCCTCGGAACCCCAGAAGACGTGGTTGGTGGCGCCCCGGCGGCGTTCGCCGTGCAACTGCCGGGCCAACTCCAGCCCCCAGGGGTCCTTTGGGTCGCGCGCCAGGACCGCGTTCGCCGTCAGTGCCCGCGAGTAGGTGGATTCCAGTGCCCAGGAGCGCTGGCGCAGGTAAGCCAGCGCCCGCGGCAGGCACGGGGCGCTCTGTCCCGACTCGGCCAGCGCCCAGGCCACGAACGCCGTGATCGATCCCGGCCCGCCCCAGGTCTCGCCCCGGTGCTCCTCCTCCCACGAGCCATCGGGGCGTTGCCGGGCCGCCAGCCAGGCGATCGCGCGCTCGATGACCCGCGGGTCAACGGTGTGCACCCGCGCCATATCGCTGAACTCGAGCACCCCATAGGCGGTAAGGCAGACGTTCGCCGGGGCGCGGCCGAACCACTCAAAGCCCCCGCCCGCGACCTCGAACGTGAGCAGGCGTTGGTATCCGGCGTTAATGTACTTCCGCGCTTTGCTCTCGATTTCGGGCGTCAGCCGGTTCATGCGCTTGAGGTACTCGAGCGCCAGCACGTTCGGGTACGTGGTCGAGGAGGTTTGTTCGAAACATCCGTACGGCGCCTGGAAGATCGAGTCGATGCCTTCGACGATCTCGCCGAACGCCGAGGGGTAGAGCTTGACCAGGAGGCTTGCCGACCCCGGGATCGCCTCGGATGGCACAGCCAAATCGAACTCGTGCCGCCCCGCCAGGACGCCGTTTTCCGTCTGCTCGACCTGCTCGCCCGCCGGCAGCACACGGAGCTCGCGCTCGACGGCGTCGCTCGAGCCAGCCCCTTGCGCCGTCACCAACAGGCGGTGGGCGCCTACGCGGGCGGCCCGCAGGGGAAAGTGCACGGCCCGCACCTCATTGGCGGCCAGGGTGACCTCGCGCGGTTGGCCGGCCGGCTCCGACTCGAGGCCATCCCCGCTCTCGAGGGTCAGCCGGATCGTCTGCGGGGCGCCCAGGTAGTTATAGCAAGTCACCGGCAGGGATACCGCGTCACCCAGGCGCAGTGCCACCGGCAGGTCCAGCTCCACGAAAAAGTCCTGGAACACGCGCAAGGGGAAGGTCGCGCTGCCCATCCGGCCAGCGGCGGTGAGGGCGTCGATGCTCGTGCGCCAGGTGGTGATCGAGTCCGCCAGCGGGACCTCGAGCGTGGCCGTGCCGTCATCGTCCGTAATCAGTTCCGGCTGCCAAAACAACGTCTCCGGAAAATGCCGCCGCACCCGGGGTGGTGCGCCGGCTTCCCCACCCGCTCCGGGCTGGCGGTTCTCGAGCGCATACTGCTCGAGTGCGCCATCCAGTTGTTTGAGGTCCACGATCGCGGCGGCCTTCGAGGAGGTGGTTCTGGCTTTCACGAAGTTGGGGATTGCGATCGCCGCGAGGACCCCCAACAGGACCAGCGCCCAGAACGCCGCCGGCAGAGACGATCGTGGTAACATCGACTCCAGCACGCCCTTCGTTTCCAACACGGTCTGCCGATGCGCGTAGGAATAGAGCAGGACACAGGTGGACAAGACGGGCGCGAGCAGAAGCCAGAGCAGGAGCCCACCGCCGGCTCTGTCACTCACGAGCGGCACTCCCGGAAAGCCCAAGACGCCGGCGCGCGTCAGGATCATCTGGCTGGCATACGCGCCGAGAATCCTGAGCAGCGTCCGCGCCGCCTGGTGCGAGCCCTGCCGTTTCAACCGCACGGTGCTCGGGGCGAGCAGGCTCAAGGCAAGGAACGCCAAGACTACCTCGCCGGCCAGCCAATAGGCACCGGAATCTCGCGTCCCGAGATCGAGCAGCTCGAAGAGCAGTGCGCAAGCTGGGTACCAAAGCAGTTGCGCCAGAAACAACGCCGACAACAGGTAGTTTTGACAGGCGGCGGTTTCGACCAGGGCGCGGTCGGGTTCACTGAGCCGGGTCTGCCCGGCCGTCGCGGCGAGGGCGGCGGCGTAACGCCGCAGGCCCAGCCCTATCGGGAGCATGAACAAGGCCCCCGCCAGGACGGTTGCCAGCGCGCTTTTGAGCGCGCCGAAGTACCGCCGCCGGTGGTCCTCCAAGGCTCTTGCTTTGGCCATGCCAGTGGCGGTGCGCAAATCGTATTTCTCGCTACCCCCTTCGAGGGCACGGAAGGCCGCCGCATAACTCGGGTCGCTTCGAAGCGCCTCGAACGCGGGCGTGCCCCGCCATTGACGCGCGCGTTCGAAGAAGCCCTGCTTGAGGTAACCCTCGAGTTCGCGCTGTCCCACCGTGACGGTCGGCGCCAGCTCCATCCCGGCGAGGTAGGCTTGCGCCAGCGCCTGGTTCGGCTCCGTCCCGGTCAGGTACCGGGCGGGTGAATCGAAGAACTTGAGCTGGTAGCGCGGCTTGAGCAGGTCACCCTCGGTGGCCAGGAACTGGGCCAGCAGGCCCGGTTGTTGCTCGGGCAGCGAAAACACGCCCTCATCCACGGCGGCGATCCCGAGCGCCGCCGGCCCCGGCTTGCCGCTGGCGTCGCGCACGCGGATGCGCAGTCGCGCGGTCTGGCCCGGGCGATAAACCTCACGGTCGGCTTGCGCCTCGAGCTGCAAGCCCGAGGCGGGCCCCACGTGAACCAGGCGGGAGACGCCGCGATCCTCCCCGGCCGGGGTGATGATATACGCATTTAGCTTGAGCGTCCCCACCAGGTCGGCAGGCAGTTCCAGGGCCAGGTCCCCCCGTCCGCGCCGCACCTCGACCGAGCGGGTGAGCACAGTCTGGCGGTCGCGCAGGACATCCACGAAAACCGTCCCCGCGGCTTCGGTCGTCAGCACGGTGAGGTGGGCCGTTTGGCCCGCGCGATAAACCGCCTTGTCGGTCCGCAATAGCACGGGTGTGTCGTGGGCGGGTTCGGGCGAGAAGGTGGCGTTGGCCGCGCGGCCCTGGGCGTCGCGGGCGGACAGCACGAGGGCGAAGTTCGTGCCGCCGGGGACCACGGGGATGACCGCGATGCCCGCCGGGTCGGTCTGCGCCGGCCTGCCGCCCACCGACAGCTCGCACGACGCGGGGCGGCCGTCCGGATAGGCCGTCAGCACGTAGAGCAAGTTCTCAACGCCGGGGACCAGCGCGCCGCCTTCGGGCAGCACCACGATGGCCAGGTCCTCCTCCGCCACGCTCAGCGACGCGGTGGTCTGCTCGACATGGCCCGCCGGGTCGCGCACCTGGGCGGTCAACTCGAGGAACGCCTGCCCACCTTTCTGTGGCATGCCGCTGAAGCGATCCGGCAGCCGCAGTCGAAACGAAAACTTCCCGCCATCGTCCGTGACGCCCTCGACCCGGCCGATGGCCACGGCCTTCTCTTCCATCGTCCCGGCAGAAACCTCGATCGCCGCGCGGCTGACCGGTTTCCCGAAAAAGTAGTGCGCTGAGACCGTGCCCGCGACGGTTTGCCCGGGCCGATACCACGACAGTTCTGTCTCGAGGCTCACTTTGAACCTCGGCAGGACATACTCCTTCACTTCCACGGTCCGCTCCGCCGTCCCCGCTTCCGCGCTGGCTTGCACGCGGTACCGCCCCGCGTTCAACTCGGACGCCAGCGCAAAATCCGCCGAGGCGATCCCAAACCGGGACGCGGCATGGGTTTCCTGGAACACCTTGTTCCCTTTTGGGTCACTGACCTCGAACGTGATGGCCCGGTTGGCGAGCGGCTTGAGGGTGCGACTTTCCACCAGCAGGCTTCGCAGATGGATCGTTTGGCCCGGCTGGTAAAGCGGCTTGTCGGTAGTCAAAAACAAGCGGCTCGACCGGAACACCTCGACCTGGCTTTCGACATGGTCCCGGCCGAGCCGCGAGCGCGTGTCCACCGCAAGTGTGTAGTGGCCTGGGGTCACTTCGGGCACGTTGATCCCTTCGACCACGCTCCCATCCGCGCCCGTCTTGAAGGAGCCCAGGCTCACTCGCATGCCCGCGTTGAACAGACTCACCTCGACGTTGGCCTGCGGCAGCGGATTGCCACTCCCCACCTCCCGCACCAGCATCCGCATGCCGGCCGGGGCCCCCGCCGCCAGCTTCGTCTGACCCAGGATCACCGTCTCTTGCCGGTCGGGCACGTTCACCGCTACGTGCAGGGAATAGCCGGCCAGCACCACCACGCCCGCCACCGCCACCAGCCCAAGGCCTCGCCAGAAGCGGGGGCTGGCGTTCGGGGCCGCCGTAACGGGGAGCGATTGGGAGGAATTCGGGGAATCGTTCATGGCTTTGACTCCCTTCAGTCGGTTGGTGAAGCGGAAGGACACGCCCGTCGCTCTTCGACGGCGACGGAGGTTCGTCCTCGTTGAACCGGCAGCCCTGGCAACACGTGAACAGGAACTGATCCGTCCGTTGCTTCCTGCGGGTGCGGCTCGTCCCAACACACCACCAACCGCCTAAAGTAGCGCACTTCCTTGAGGTGTCCAACGCGCATTTTTGGATTCATTGACTTCTTTTTACTACAATATACTTTCTAGTGCAAGTAAAAAATAGCATTTGACACCAAAAAGTTTTCTGCGATTGTGAAAGCACAATTCAGATCGAAACCAAAGCAACAGGTCATTCATGGAAGCGAAAACCGAGATAACGAAGCCAAAGTGGTTCTCCATTCAGGAGGCAGCAGCTTACCTGGAGGTCGGGGAACCAACGATTTACCGCTGGATGCGGGAGAATCGGATCACTTTCCGGAAGGTAGGTGACTCGACGCGGTTCGTGCGTGAGGACCTGGACGCCATGGTCCAAGTCTTCCGGAGCGATCGCGAGGTGGACAAGATCCGGGAGGTCTGCCCGGGGTGCCATCACGATGAGTTGGTGGATGGGCACATCCAGAGCACCGGGTTATGCTACTTCCGCCCGAAACAGACCAAGTTCTGGACGTTCAGACAGGCGAACGTCGATACCACGGCACGGATGTGTCCACGGTGCGGCATGATCGTGTGGTTCGGTGATCAAGCCGGGCTCGCGGCACTCAGGAAGAGAGAGGAGAAGCCCGCCGAGAAGCCGGTCGAGGGAGCCCCGGACGCCGCTGCCGAAAAGCCCGTGGCGCAGGCGGCCGATCCGACGTAGGCGGCAGTCGAGACCATGAAGGCAGCGGGGCCGCGGGTGTGGGACGCGCCACGTATGAAACGGACACGTGAACGATCACCCGGCGGAGCCGGGTCCGGACCAGATCAACGACAGCCACGCCCGACTGTGCGGCGCGTCATTCGCGGAGTTCCCGGATTTCCTGGGCGCTGAGGCCGCGCTGGCGCAGCCGGATGATCGCGTCGCACGACAGCGGCTTGCGGTTGGGCGTGCTCAGGCTGGCGGCGTAGTCCACCGGCACGCCGTGACTCCGGAGGCGGGTCAGTTCCCGGGCGTCGAATTCGAATCCGGCCTTGCGCCAGGCCCGGACATAATCCGCCGGCACCCCGTAGCTCCGCAGGTGCACCAAGTCGTCCGTGGTGAGATGCGCATCCGCCGCGCGCATCTCGGTCAGGAACTGCTCGGAAACCCCATAGCTCCGCAGCTTGATGATCTGCTCCACGGTCGGGTTGCCCAGGACGTCGTACACCGCCTTGCCGAAGGCGGGCGTCACTCCGTAGCTGCGCAGCCGCACCAACTCCTCCGCGCTGAGGTTGGGGTTCGCTTTGCCCCAGGCCTGCGCATCCGCCCCGCTCACCCCGTAGCTCCGCAGGCGGACCAGCCCGGCGGCGTCAAAATCATAACCGGCCTTGTGCACCGTCGCTGGAAAATCCGCTGGCACCCCGTGGCTCTTGAACCTGGTGACCTCGTCGATCGAGTAAGCCCGGTCGGCGCGCACGGCGCCGAAATACTCGGGCGAGACCCCGAAACTTTTGAGGCGGCAGAGCTCGGCGGCCTTCAACCGACCCCCTGCGCGGACAAAGCCGGCGATTTCATCCGCGCGCACGTCATAGAGCACCAGCCAGAGCCAGTCCATCCCCGACGGCGCCTCGCTCAGGAGGCTGGCGACCTGCTCGGCGTAGGCGGGCTTGGGCGTGAGCGCGAACTCGCCGCTGGCCTTGGATCCGCTGCGCTCCCCGCGCAGGCGCAGGGTCCCGGCCTCGGCGCCAAGCTCGAACTCCCCGGGCCAAGACCGGTTTTCCGTGGTGAGCAGCGCGGGCAGGTCCCTCGCAGACCGGCTCGAACCGTAGATCGTGTTCTTCCGTGCATCCCGCACGTTCACCTGGACCCAGGTCTGGCTGGCCTTGGCGCGCGAAACGTTCGCCAGCGAGGCCGACCACCGGCCCGTAACCGCGGGGTCGGTTTGCTCGACGGTCAGTTCCAGGGCGGGCTGCCCGCTTGGCGAAGAATAACCCTCCCGGATGATGATACAGCCCGTCAGGCTCATCGCGCCCAGCGCCAGGGCGAGGAAGGGTAAGGTGCGCCGACCGCGTGGGGAGGCAACGATCGCTGAACCCGTTTTCATAACCTCCGGAGTCTGCCTAGCCTGCTCGCAGGATGCAAACCCATCTTCGTTCGGAAGGGCCAGTTCCAGACTGGTGGCATAACCCGGGCTTGCTTGAACTGGCTGGGCTCAGTAGCTTGGTTGAAATGATGGCAGGGTCGCATGAAACCGAGGCGCGCCGCCGGTTCCATTGCCCGGTCTCGAGCACCATCGAACGGCGCCGATGAAGCTACGGACGTGGTCATGGCTGGTGTTGTTGCCGGTCTGGTTTGGGCCGGCCGGCTTGGCGCAGGTGACGCGTCCGGACCTGAACCGGCTCCTGGACTCGACGGTGCACGAGTGGCGCTGGCGCCTCGGGGAGGTCATGGGCGCCCACCGGCGTGAGTTCGATGACTCGGCCTGGGAACGGGTCGATGTCGGTTTCAAGTGGTGGCCGCACGACTCGACGGGCTGGTTCCGCGCCCGCGTTACGGTTCCTGAAACGATCAACGGCATCGCGGTCCGAGGCGGGCCGCTCCGCATGAAAGCAGCCGTCGATAATGCCGCCCAGGCGTATGTCAATGGCGTGTTCCAGCAGGACTTCCAGTGGGCCGGCGGCGATTTCGTGCTGACAGACAACGCGCAACCAGGGGAAGTGATCACGGTGGCGCTGCACGCGATCAACCGGCCCGGGTCCGGGAGCCTGCTGGAGGCCCGAGTGGTTCATGGCCGCGCCGAACCACTCGTCGAGGGATTGCGCGACTTCGCCAAGAACATCAACGCGAGCCTCGAGGACGCCGGTGAACTGCCGCCAACCGAAGCCGCGCACACCCGAGCACTGGCGGACGCCGCGCTGGGCGCGTTGGACCTCGCCAGTTACCGGGCCTGCGACCGGGAGGCATTCCTCGAGTCGGTCTCGAAGGCGCGGCAGGTCCTGCTTTCCGACCGCGGGAGCGTCGAGGAACGCCTGCGCCGAACGGCGGAGAGCTTGCAGGCCTTGAAGGGCAAAATCCAGCAGGGCCGCGCGGCCGGGCGGGAGATGGCCTACCCGGCGGTCGATGCGAGAGTGGTCGAGAGCTTTCTGCAATTCACGCGGGAGGACCTGGCCGAAAGCCACACAGGGCATCAACTGCGGGGACTCAAGGCAGCGGCCTATATCGAGCGGCTCTGCCGGAACGCCCTCGAGGCCGCCGGGGCCGAGGACATGCCGACGCCGCGGTATCAAACCGGTCCGACGACGATCCAGGCCGGGGCGTTTTGGCAGCAGGATCGCCCTGTCTATTTCACGGGCGTCGGACATTTTGGGCAGGTGCGCCAGGACATCCCGATCCTGGGCGACTATGGGTTGAACCTGATCCAGATCGAGATGGGGCCGGCCAACGGCCTGCCGGCGCGTGACCAGGTGGACCTGGCGGGCATTCGCGAGAACGTCGTGCGCTGGCTCGACCTGGCGGCGCGGCATCACGTGGCCGTGAACCTGTTGATCTCGCCGCACTACTTCCCGCAATGGGCCTTCGACGAAGACCCCGCCCACCGCCAGTGCGGGCGCGGGTTCTTGCAGTTTTGCATCGAGGCGCCCAACACGCGGGCTGTGATGGAGAAATGGCTTGACGCACTCATGCCGCTGATCGCGCATCATCCGGCGCTGCAGAGCATCTGCCTCTCGAATGAACCGCAGTACCAGGGGCACTGCTCGTACGAACGGGCGCGGTTCCAGGCGTGGCTGCGGGCGAAGTGGGGGACCATCCAGCGCGCCAACCAGGCCTATGGGACCAGCTTCCGCCGGTTCGAGGACATCGAGCTGCCGCAACACGCGCCGCCCTACGGGTTGTACTTCGATCGCTGGCGTTTCAACCAGGAACGGTTCCTTGCGTTTCACGAGATGTTGCGGGACCGCATTCACCGCTACGATCCCGGCCTGCCGGTGCACGCCAAGGTGATGTCGCACGCCTTCGAGGACCCCGGACGATTCGAGGTGGGGATCGACTACGAGCGGTTTACCCAACTGGACCGGATTTCGGGCAACGACTGCGGCATGTCGTTCACGGGCGACCGCCCGGAGGCTTACGCCTGCGACTGGCTGGGAATGGCGATGAATTATACACTCCAGCATTCCGTGGCGCGGGACCAGCCGATCTTCAACTCCGAGAATCACTTGATTGGCGACGGCGATGCTCGCTACCTGCCCGAGGGATACATTCGCACCGTCTATTGGCTGCAGGCCCTGCACGGCCAGGGAGCGACGGCAACCTGGGTTTGGGAACGCGGCCAGGGCGGCGATTTCGCGGAGAACATCCTGACACGGGCCAATTGCGTGCGCGCCCTGGGCCGGGTGGGACTGGACCTGCAGCGGCTGGGCCGGGAGGTCCACGCCTTGAGCCGTGCACCCGCCCAGATGGCAATCCTCTACTCCCACTCGAGCCTGCTGCCGTCCAAGGACCATGTCGATGAGGCGCGCGCCGCGTTCGAAGGCGCGTATTTCACAGACAGCATCAGCGATTTCATCACGGAACGGCAGATCGAGGCCGGCGCGCTCGCGCGCTACAAGCTGGTTGTGGCGCCGCGCGCCGCGCACGTCCCCGACACGGTCGTGGCCGCCCTCAATGATTACCTCCGCAAAGGCGGCGCGGTGATGACCGTGGGCCGGTGTTTCACACATGACGAGTACGGCCGGGCGCCGCGCCGGACGCTGGCGCCTTCGAGTCGCGGCCTGCTTGTGGCATACCCCGAGTCACTCTCAGCGAGGGCTTACCGCGACATCCTGGACCGGCTTCTTGAACGGACGGAAGCACCCCGCCCGGCGCGCCTCCAAGACCTCGAGGGTGAGCCTGTCTGGGGGGTGAGGGTCCGCGCGGTGGAGACCAACGGGCGGTTGCTGGTGGACCTGCTGAACCTGTCCCAGAGCCCGGTGTCGTGCCGGCTCGTGACACGAACCGCAGCCGGGCCGGCACTGAACCTCATCGACCGCGGGGAGACTGAGCGTGAACTGAGGCTGGCCCCGCTCGAACCGATGTTGCTCGAGGTGCGGGCGCGTTGAACGGGCGGGGCCAACCGGCGGCCCGCAGAGCAATAAAGGGTGAGCCAGAAGGGGTTGGGAGCGGAAACCCGCCCGCGCATTGGCGTGCGGTTGAGGACCGGAGGCCAAGAAAGAGTGTTTGATTGCCAAGATCGGCGAAGCCAGGGTCGACGTTAACTTATATACATGAATCTGTGAATGAGCATGGGTTCTACTCGAAGCCGGCCCAAACGGACCGTTCGGAGCCCGGCCTGGCCTGTGGTCATTCCCTAAACCGAATGATGGAACCTGTATGAAAAAACTGTTTCTGTTGGGCGTCGCCGCCCTGGTGGTCGGCGGGTTGTCGGGCCTGGCCGCGGACGCGAAGGCCACGTATGAGAAGGAATGCGCCAAGTGCCACGGCGCCGACGGCAAGGGTGACACCAAAATGGGCAAGAAACTCGGGGCGAAAGACTACACCGACCCCAAAGTGCAGGAGAAATTGAAGGACGAAGACGCCATCAAGGCGATCAAAGAGGGGCTGAAAGAGAAGGACAAGACCCTCATGAAGCCCGCGGAGAACCTCACCGACGCCGAGATCAAGGCGCTGGTGGCGCACCTGCGGACCTTCAAGAAGAAGTAAGCCTGGCGGGGCGTCGGCCGGCCCTGGGCGCCTGAGCCAGGGCTGCCCGACAGTCGCGGGCCGGGCACGGACCGAAGCGGCCAGCGGTCGCCCGCCACAGCCGAAGCTGGTGGCGGCGCGTCGCGCTCGGGGTATGTCCTCCCGGCGCTGGGGCCGGGCCGGTGGGTGGGCGCCGCGGGGCGAGTGAGCCGAAACAGAGCCAGAATCACGACATCGCGTATGAACACGGAACCAACCGGCCAAACACCCTCCCGCCTTTCGCTGCTGCGCAATTGGACCAGCCTCACGGGATTGATGATCGTGGTGGGGAGTTTCTTCGCGTTCTTGTTGCTGTTCGCGATTGACTCGTTTGCGCACCTTGCCAATCCGTATATCGGGGTGTTGATCTACCTGGTGGCCCCGTGCTTCACGGTGATGGGCCTGTTGCTGACGGCGTTCGGGGCGTGGCGCGAGCGCCGGCAAATCGTCAAATCCGCGGGGGCGATGCCCGCCATGGTGATCAATCTCTCGCGCCCGCGGGACCGCCGCATCCTCAACTTCTTCATCGCAGGTTCCGCTCTGTTCCTGCTGATCACGGCGATGGGCAGCTATCATTCGTATCACTTCACCGAGTCGGTCAAGTTCTGCGGGCAAACGTGCCACGTGGTGATGGAGCCGGAACTGACCAGCTACCAGCATTCACCGCACGCGCGGGTGTCGTGCGCCGAGTGTCACATCGGCCCGGGCGCCACGTGGTATGTCCGGTCGAAACTCTCGGGGGCCTACCAGGTGTACGCCACGATCGCCAAGAAGTACCCGCGGCCGATCCCCACCCCCGTGAAGAACCTGCGCCCGGCCCAGGAGACGTGCGAGCAGTGTCATTGGCCCAAGCAATTCGTTGGGAACGTGGATCGGACCTTCACTTCGTTCCTGGGTGACAAGACCAACCCGGTGTACAGCGTGCGCATGCTGCTGAAAGTCGGCGGGGCGGACTCCTCGCACGGGCCGGAAGGGGGCATCCACTGGCACATGAACGTGGCCAACATGATCGAGTACGTGGCCACCGATGAACCGCGCCAGACCATCCCCTGGGTGCGGCTGACCGATGCGCAGGGAGTGGTCACCGAGTTCCGCTCGCCCAAGTTCACCAACAGCATCGCCGGCCTGCCGGTCCGCCGGATGGATTGCATGGATTGCCACAACCGGCCCGCGCACATGCTCGAGTCGCCTAATGACGCCGTGAACCTGGCGATGGCGCTGGGCAAGATCGACACCTCCCTGCCGTTCATCAAAACCAACGCCGTGTTCGCCCTGATCCAGCCCTATGCCAACGGCACCGAGGCGGCCCAGAAGATCGCCACCTTCCTGGCCAACCAGTATCCCGGCGAAGAACCGAAGGTGCGCCCGACCATTGCGGCGGTTCAGAACATCTACAAGGAGAACTTCTTCCCCGAGATGAACGCCAGTTGGAAAGTGTACCCGGACAATATCGGGCACAAGGACTGGCCGGGCTGTTTCCGCTGTCATGACGGCAAGCACCAGACCGCCGACGGCAAGAAGACCATCAAGGCCAACGACTGCAATGCCTGCCACCTGATCCTCGCCCAGGGCAGTGGCGAGGAACTCGAGGGTCTCACGGCGCGCGGCCAGGAGTTCAAACACCCCGGGGATGAGTATGACAAGGCCTATCTCTGTAACGATTGCCACAACGGCGGCCTGTAGGCGCCGCCTACGTGCCTCGATCGTGCGGTTTCTGGCGGCCGGCCTGGCCTTGGCCGGGCTGGCCACGGTGCGGCCCGCCGAAGGGACGGCGGTGCCCGAGGCCAAGCCGGCGGCGGAAACGCTGGCAAACGCCGATTGCCTCGAGTGCCACACTGACGCGGCGCTGACGCGCAAAGTGGCGGGGAAGACGCTGCCTCTGGCCGTGGTCGAGACGAACCGCTTCGCCCAGTCGATCCACGGCAAGCTCAACTGTACAGACTGCCACCAGGGGATCAAAGACCTGGTGCACGAGAGCAAACTGCCGCCGCCGCAATGCGTCGCCTGTCATCCCAGCCAGACCAGCCACGAGGCGGCGGACAAGGCCTACGAAGCCAGCATCCACGGGATGAGCCGGACGATGGGGGCCTCGGCGGCCGCCGCCTGCGCCGATTGTCACGGATTTCCCGAGCGGCGGGACGTGCACTACATCCCCGCTGCGAAAGACCCGGCCTCGCCGGTGTTCAAACTGAACCTGCCGCGCACGTGCGTCCGGTGCCACAGCAATCCGGGGATTACGAAGGAGTACCAGATGAAGTACCCCGAGGTGGCGGCGGAGTACAGCGACAGCATTCACGGACGCGCGCTGTTGAAGATGGGGCTGATCGTGGCCCCGTCTTGCAACGATTGCCACGGGGTGCACGACATCAAGCGGCGGGTCGATCGCAGCTCGCCGATCAACCAGGCGAACGTGGCCAAGACCTGTGGCAAGTGCCACGTGAAGATCGAGCAGACCTACGAGGCGAGCGTGCACGGGCAACTCCTGGTCAAGGGTGACAAGCGCGGCCCGGTTTGCACAGACTGCCACACCGCCCACGGGATCGAGACCCCGCGAAACGGGCATTTCAAGATGGCCAGCGACAAGCGTTGCGGGCGCTGTCACGAGGACCGGTTGACTCACTACCGGGACACGTATCACGGGAAGGCGATGGCCCTGGGCCGGCCGAACCAGGCGGCGGACGTGGCCGCGTGTTACGACTGCCACGGCCACCACGACGTGCTCCCGCCGACGAACCCCGCCTCGCGCCTCTCGCCGGCAAACATCGTCGAGACCTGCAAGCAGTGTCACGCCGGCACCACGGTGGGTTTTACGCAATACGTGCCCCACGCCAACCCGCTGGACCGGAAGAACTATCCCGCGCTGCATACCACGTTCGTGCTGATGACCGCGCTGCTGGTGGGCGTGTTCGCGTTTTTCGGCGCACATACGTTCCTTTGGCTGTTCCGCTCCGGGTATCTTTACGCGCATGATTCCAAGAAGTTCCGGGAGGCGAAGGTTCACGCGCAGGCCGACGACGAGTGGTTCACCCGGTTCGTGCCGTTCCAGCGGTTCCTGCACTTCCTGGTGGTGACCAGCTTCCTGCTGCTGGTGATCACGGGGATGCCGCTGAAGTTCTATTATACGGATTGGGCGAAAGTCCTGTTCCGGTTCATCGGCGGGGCGGACGTGGCGCGGTCGCTGCACCATTTCGGCGCCCTCATCACCTTCCTCTACTTCGGTCTGCACCTGGTTTCGGTGGGCCTTTCGTCCTGGAGGCATCGCGCCCGCCTGCGCGACCCGGCCACGGGCCGCTGGCAGCTCAAACGCGTGTGGAGCGTGCTCTTCGGGCCGGACTCGATGATTCCCACGCTCCAGGATTGGCGGGACTTCGTGGCGCATCAACGGTGGTTTTTCGGCAAGGGCGAGAAACCGCAGTTCGATCGCTGGACCTACTGGGAGAAATTCGATTACTTCGCCGTGTTCTGGGGCGTGTTCGCGATCGGCCTCTCGGGTTTGATCATGTGGTTCCCGCAGTTTTTCTCGAGGTTCATGCCGGGCTGGGTCATCAACGTCGCGCTGATCGTGCACTCGGATGAGGCGCTGCTGGCCGCCGGGTTCATCTTCACGGTGCATTTCTTCAACACGCATTTCCGGCTCGAGAAGTTCCCGATGGACACGGTCATCTTCTCGGGCCGCGTCTCGAGGACGGAGTTGCTGCACGAGCGCCGCCGCTGGTACGACCGCCTGGTGGCCGCCGGCCGTCTCGATCAGCACCGCGTCAAGGATGAATGGGAGCGGTGGAAGGCCATCGCCCGCGCGTTCGGCTACGTATTCTTTGGGATCGGCGTGTTTCTGCTGATCCTGATCATCTACGCCATGGCGTCGCGTCTGCTGCACTGAGCCGGATTCTATGAACCGCAGGCGGCGATTCGTTCCAGCCGCGTGCTTCGCGGCCTGGTGGCTGGCCGCGGCCTTGACCGCCCAGCCCATCCCGGACAAGGACTGCCTCGAGTGCCACTCGGACAAGGACCTAGCGAAGACCAACGCCACTGGCCAGATCACGGTGCTCTTCGTCGATGCCGCCAAACTGGCAGCCTCCGTCCACCGCACGAACCTGTGCTCGAGTTGCCATGCAGACCTCAAGACCACGCATCCCGACGATAACGTCGCGGCGGCGCCGGTCGCCTGCTCGGTTTGCCACACCAACCAGTCCGAAAGCTTCGGGGCGAGCGCGCATGGCGTCGCCCTCAAAGCGGGCAAGGAAGGGGCCGCCACCTGCAAGGACTGCCACGGCACTCACGAGATCCTGCCGCCGACCGCTCCGACTTCGCCGCTCCATTGGTCGAAGCTGGCGGCGACCTGCGGAGAGTGCCATCCCGACGCCGCCCGGGACGTCCAGGCCAGCGTCCACGGCAGAGCGGTCGCCAAGGGGAGCCGCGAGGCGGCGACTTGCACCGATTGCCATTCGGAACACCGGATTGAAGGGCTGAAGCAGGACACGCCGCTCCAACTCGCCGGCCAGGTCTGCGGCAAGTGCCACGCCTCCGAACGATTGAACACCAAATACCGGCTGCCGACGGACCGGGTGAAGACGTTTTTCGAGAGCTACCACGGCTTGGCCGCGCAATACGGCTCGACCCGGGCGGCTAATTGCGCCAGTTGCCACGGTGTCCACCGCATCCTTCCATCTTCCGACCCGAACTCGAGCATTCATCCTGCCCACCTGGTCGAGACCTGCGGCAAGTGCCACCCGGGCGCCAGCGCGAAATTCGCCCTGGGCAAGATCCACCTCAACGGCGAGTCCGATCGGGACACAGGCGCGGTGGTGAACCGCTGGGTGCGGCGTGCGTACATCGCGTTGATTGTGGCGGTGGTTGGCGTGCTCGGGTTGCACAACTTCCTGGCGTGGCTCAAGCAGGCGCTGGCCGCTTATCGCTCGCAGGCGCGGTCGGTGGTGCGCATGGACCGGGCCCAACGGCTCCAGCACCTGGTCCTGTTGGTCAGCTTCCTGGTCCTGGCGTGGAGCGGTTTCGCGCTGAAATACCCGGAATCCTGGCTGGCCTGGTCCCTGGGGGCCGACGAGAACATCCGCCGCTGGACCCATCGGCTGGCGGGCGTGGTGCTGTTGGGAGTGGGCCTGTGCCACCTGGTCTATATCTGGGTCTCAGCCGAGGGCCGGCGCTTGTTCCGGGACCTCTACCCGGGCCGGCAGGATTGGCGCGACGTGGTGGCCAACGCGCGCTACCTCCTGGGCCGCCAGCCCGTCAGGGCCAGGTTCGGCCGGTTCGGGTACCCGGAGAAGCTGGAATACTGGGCTGTGCTCTGGGGCACCTGCATCATGGGCGTGACCGGCTTGATGATCTGGCTCAAGATCGGCGTGACCCAGTGGCTCCCGCGCTGGGTGATCGACGTGGCGGTGACGGTGCATTACTACGAGGCCATCCTGGCCTGCCTGGCGATCCTGGTGTGGCACTTCTACCATGTGATGTTCGATCCCGAGGTGTATCCGCTCAACTGGGCGTGGTGGGACGGCAAGGTCTCGGCGCATTGGCAGCAGCAGGAGCATCCCCTCGAGGCCGCGCCGGACTCGGCGCCGCCCGCCGAGGCGAAGCCCGTGGCCGGAGCGCCGAGCGGGAGCCCGGTTCCGCCGTCCGGCGGCGCGCGGGAGTAGCGGCGGACCAGTGTCAGGAGGGCGCAAGAGCAGTTGCGGCGCGACAAGGAAAACTAATCCGAACCGCGCCAAGAAATGCTAAGAGAAAGTCAATAAAGGCGGAGTCACCTGGTGGGCGCCGGGGCAAGGTGGCGCCGTTGACCATGCTAAACGCCGTCTGCGAATTCAAGCGGTCCACGGTCGCCAAAACCCTGCGGCGATGCCGGTTGTTCGAGGGGATCAGCGCGGCTGACCTCGAACGCATCGTGTCGATGACCGTCGTCAAGCCGCTGGCCAAAGGCGATTACCTTTTCCATGAACGCGCCCCGGTGCATGGCCTCTACATTGTGCGCCGCGGCGCCATCAAACTCCACCGCGTCAACTCGCTCGGCAAGGAACAGGTGATTCACATCTTCCGGTCCGGCGAGTCCTTCGCGGAGGAGTCGTTGCTGTCCGATGCCGGCTATCCGGCGGACGCGTGCGCGACGGAACCCTCGGAGGTGTTGTTGGTCCAGAAGCCGGGTTTTCTGGCCATGCTCAGACGGCAGCCCGAACTGGCCCTCTGCGTGCTCCGGGCGATGGACCGGCACTTGCACATCCTGGTGGGGTTGCTGGACGATTTGACCCTCAAGGATGTCAAGACGCGATTTGCCAACTGGCTCATCCAGCAATGCCCGGACCCGGCCAGCCGCAAACCGTTTAGCATCCAGTTGCCCACCACCAAGCGGGTGCTGGCGGCGGAATTGGGGACCGTAAGCGAGACGCTCTCGCGGACGGTGGCGAAATTTCGGGCCTTGAAGCTCCTCGCCGTGGAAGGCAACACCGTGACGCTGCTCTGCCCGGTGCGGCTGACGCAGTTGTATCCGCAGACCCTGGGCACCGGCGGCACCGCCACGTCGAACACCTTCTGGGCGCCCGCCCGGCTTGCGGCGTAGGACCGTCCCGTCCGTCTGTTCACCCTCCAGAGCGGTCTGACGACCGCTGCTACCCGTGCCGTGGCTGGTTAGCTGAAAAGCGGACAACCTGAAGTTCTGGTAGCATCGGGTTGTCCAAGTGCGGGTCGAGTGACCCGACGTCAGTCGGCTCAAATCTCCCCCGCTGAGCCCGATCGCCCATCCCCGTCCCAGGCGGGCCCGGTTTCATGCCCCAGCGGGTTCCAGCGGCGCTGGCACATAGGCCTCGCGCACCCGCTTTGTCAGCCGTGTCACCCGGGGTGACATGCTGGACCCTTGAACGCCTTGAATGATCTTTCTTGCGGTGGTGCTTGCAAAAAGGGGGTCTTGTTGGTAATTATCCGGTTGGTTATGCCTTCATACACGTACCTGGCACGCGAAGCGGCCACCGGGCGGGAGTTGCGCGGCTCGATGGACGCCTCGACAGAACAGGCAGCCGTCGCCGCGCTGCTGAACCGCAACCTGCTGGTCGTCAACATCCAGGAGAAGCTCGCGCAGAAGGGCAAGTCGGTCGGCGGCAGCGTGCCGCTGGCGGACCTGGTGGTGTTCACGCGCCAGCTTGCGACGATGATCGACGCCGGCCTGGCCATCGTGATGTCCCTCCAGGCCCTGGCCGATCAGACCTCGAACAAGGTCATGCGCGAGATCATCAAGGACGTGACCGTGCGCGTCGAGCAAGGCGATAACTTCTCTTCCGCGCTCCAAAAGCACCCGAAAGTCTTCACCAAGCTGTTCTACTGCATGGTCGAGGCCGGCGAGAAGGGCGGTCTGCTGGCGGACGTGCTGGCGCGGCTGGCCACCTACCTCGAGAGCACCGCCCGCCTGCGCAAGAAGGTCAAGTCGGCCATGATGTATCCCACGGTCGTCACGTGCGTGGCCCTGGGTGTCACCACCTTCCTGCTCACGGCGATCGTCCCGAAGTTCGGCGAGGTCTTCTCGAGTTTCGGGCGCCCGTTGCCCAAGCCCACCCAGGTGCTCCTGGACACCAGCAACTGGCTCAAGGCGCACATCCTCTACATCCTCCCGCTGGTCGGCGGCGTCATCTACAGCTGGTTTGCCTACATCAAGACCAAGCCCGGCCGCGAGTTCTGGGACCGCACCCGGATCAAACTCCCGGTCTTCGGCGTGATCGCGCACAAAATCGTGCTGGCGCGGTTCACGCGGACGCTCGCCTCGCTCATCCGCAGCGGCGTGCCCATCCTCGAGGTGCTCAATATCACGGCCAACACCGCCGGCAACGTGGTCGTCGAGCGCGCCATCCGCACCGCGGCCAGCGACATCGAGAAAGGCGAAGGCATTTCGAGCGCCCTCGGCAAACATCCCGTCTTTCCCTCGATGATCATCCGCATGCTCACCGCCGGCGAGCAGACCGGCAAGATCGACGCGATGCTCGAGCGTGTCGCCAACTTCCTCGACGACGAGATCGAGACCACCCTCAGCGGCTTGACGTCGCTGATTGAACCCTTGCTCATCGTCTTTCTCGGCGTCACCATCGGTGGCATCGTCATTTGCATGTTTCTGCCGATCTTCCAACTCAGCGACGTGGTTTCCGCCCGCTGAGCGTATGTCACGCTTCGTGATGGCTCGTTTCCGCGCCCGGACCGGCGGCGCCCGCTGACACAACCACACCGTCGTACCCCCGCCGCATGGCCAAAGTCCTCCTGGTAGATGACGAGGTGACCATGGTTCAGATGGTCACCGAGTTGCTTCGGGCCGAGGGGCACGAGGTTTTTCCCTTTACCAACGGCACGGCGGCCTCCGAGTCGCTCGAGACGGTCCACCCCGAGTTGGTCATCACGGACCTTTACCTCGACAAAACGAGGGCCTACGGGTTCGAGATCCTCAAGAAGGCCCGCGCCATGAGCCCGCCCTCCCTGGTCATCATGATCACCGCGTTCGGCTCGATCGAGACCGCCGTCGAGGCCATGAAACAGGGGGCCTACGACTACCTCGAGAAACCTTTCAAGCTCGACGAACTCCGCCTCTGCATCCAGCGCGCTCTTTCCTATAACGACGCCGTCTCCGAGAACGTCTATCTCCGCAAACAACTCAAGAAGAAGTACCAGTTCAACCAGATCGTCGGCACCGCCCCGAACATGCAGCAGGTCTTCAAGATGATCGAGCGCGTGGCCGACACCGACAGCACCATCCTCATCCGCGGCGAGAGCGGCACGGGCAAGGAACTGGTCGCGCGGGCGCTCCACTTCAACAGCCGCCGCCAGTTCGCCCCGTTCGTGCCCGTGAATTGCAGCGCGCTGCCCGAGCACTTGCTCGAATCCGAACTCTTCGGTCATCGCAAGGGCGCCTTCACGGGCGCCATCGCCGACAAAAAGGGCCTGTTCGAGGAAGCCGACGGCGGGACCATCCTGCTCGACGAGATCGGCTCGATGTCACCGCTGCTCCAGAGCCGGCTCTTGCGCGTGTTGCAGGAGAAAGAGGTCCGGCGGGTCGGGGACAACGTGCCGTTCTACGTGAACGTCCGCGTCCTCGCCGCCACCAATGAAGCCCTCGAAAAGCGCCTGAAGGAAGGCACCTTCCGCGAGGACCTGTATTATCGCCTCAACGTCATTTGCATCAACCTTCCCCCGCTGCGCGAGCGCAAGGAAGATGTCCCGCTCCTGGTGAGCCATTTTCTCCGGCACAAGGTCAACCCGCGCACCGGCGCCCAGCTCAAGATCACCCGCCAAGCCGTCGAGGTGCTGTCGGTGCACACCTGGCCCGGCAACGTGCGCGAGCTGGAAAACGCCCTCGAACGCGCCGTCGCACTTTGCGAGGGAACCATGATCCGGGTCGCCGACCTGCCCCCGAGCTTCCTCGAATACGCCAAAACCGGGACCGGCGACACCGTGTTCGAGACCAAGGACGAAGGGCTTGTGCCCGGCCCCGCCACCGGCTCGACCGCCATTCGTCCCCTGGTGCCGGCGGCTCCGGACGCCGCCGCCAATGCGGCCGCCAACGCCAGCCAGGGGCCGCTGGTCCATCTGAAATCGTTCCTGCGTGAGCAGGAGCTCTCCTACATCAACCGGGCGATGGCACAGTCCGGCGGGGACAAAGAACGCGCGGCCGAATTGCTGGGAGTAAGCCTGGCCACCCTCTACCGCAAGCTCTCCGAGGACGAGCTCTGACCGGGCCGAGGACGGCGGCCACTCACCAACTCCACAAGGTCTGGGTCAATCCAGACCCAGTGAAGCCGCTTCGGCTGTAGCTCGATGCGTCCGTAGTCATCGAACCCTTTGATGGTGTAGCGGCGTCCGACCATGCTCTTGAACAACTCTTCCGTGCCCATGTCGTCCTCGACACCGGGCGGATAGACTCCGGGGCGGTATGCCACCACGCGAATCCGGTCGCCGACGTTGAACTTCTTGTTGGCCATACACATATCCTCAACTTTTTTTGAGGAAGCGTGCAAGCGGTCGCTTGCCTGGCCTGCCTGGTTGCCTTTTCCGTCTGGCCTTCACGTGCCTTCGCTTCCATCTCGGCGATCTCACGCAGAACGGGTTCATGATCGGCTGCCGCCGGGCGGATAGACTCCGGGGCGGTATCCCAGCCCAAAGGGCTGCCACCCGTCAGCACCCGCGCAATTCCGGGAGGCACTGTTCCCGTTGGGCGCGCCGATTTTGACCGTGCAAATCGGGCTGGCCCGCTTATGCTGACGGCATGGGCGTGGAAGCGCATGACGAGGAGAACCTCGAGCCCAGTGGCCGGACCTTCGCCACCACGCCGTAAACCAGAGGCTCTTTCCGACCGGCACTGTTGCAGCCACGTGCTGCTGGCACTGGTGAAGGCGGGGTTGTATCCTAACGCCCAGGCGGCGCTGCGCCATGCGCTCAACGAGTTTCTTCGACATCACGCTAGATGCGCGGTCTTCAATTCGGCACGCGATCGCGCGGCGCCTCCGCAATGATCGGGCGTCCGGCTTGCGAGGTGTAAAAGCCGAAGGCGGCGAGCGCGAAGAGGAATGCGACCACGGCCAATCCGTTCCCGGCATACCACGCCGAGAGGTTGGTCGTGAGTGGGGCGACGCATAGAGTGTCGAATGTCGAACCGAAGATGATGCCGGCCAGGAAACCCAGGCGCAGGTACACCCACAAGCGTATCGCCATTGCGATGCCGCAGCCACACCAGCCGAGCACCGAATGAACCTCGTAAAAAGTGCCGAACACCAAAGTCATGACCGCGACGTACGCGCACGAAACCAAAAAAGCCCGGCGCAGAATCAAGCGGAACAGGAACACAATCATCAGGGAGAACAGCGTGATGGTGGGCATCAGGATGGCCTGGCGCAGGATCAGTCCGGCCAGGGCAAAGGGCCCGTCCAGCGCCAGGGGATGCGATGGTATAAACGGCCCTGGTGTCATTCCGAACCACGCCGTTGCGAGCCCACCTAATTGGCTTACCGCAACGTGCACAACCGCCCAAAGCACACCCAGAAGCACACTCCGGCCCACCAGCGGATCACGCCACTGGCCGTTCACCAGCCGGCTCCAGGAGATCAGCACCTGCGGCCACAATCGCCGGAGATGCGGCTCGAGTGCCAGATAGCACACCCAGAAGAAGGCGGCCCTCCACAGCACCTGGGCCGAACCGAGGTGCATGACGGGTACTTCATAGCCTCCCGCGACGTGGCTTGCCAGAAGCAGCCAGGCTGCCATCCCGGCGCAAAAGTGAACAAAGGCGACGCGGAACGCTCCTTTCCGGTCACCGCGTCCGAGGCGAAAATTGCGCCACGCCAGGACATAGGCTCCGATCCACACGACGAAGACGAGCGCAAGGTACATCCTCTCCCCACTTTGGCGAGCCGCCGACGCTGTCCTGGTGGAGCCTTCCAACGTCACCGATCCCCGGCTCTGCGGATCGGGTCTCCGAAATTCCGCGGGACTAAACACCTGAAAATAGACCGGCTTTCCAGCGTACGCGGCAGCCTGCACGTAAAAGTCATCCCCGCCCGGCTTGCTGCCTCGCCAGACCTGCAACTGGTCGAAGGCGTCCGGTGGCGTCATGCCTTGCCCGGCGATTGGTTCCAGCGCCATGAGGTCGAAGCCAATAAACTCTTTTGGAAACCACGTCTGCCAATCGAGTTTTGACTGAACCTCTGGAGCCTTCAGCATCACTGCGGGAAGGGCACGAAAGCAGTTCAGTTTGCCTGTCACATCCAGTTTCACTCCCACGTCGCCGGGCACAACCCAGCTTGGGTTCGCCGCGGTGAGTCTGCCCAAGCTCTCTTCTCCCCAGTCACTGTAATAACTTGCGACAAAGCTGGAGCTCTGGCGGTACCAAAACCGGACGGTGTCCTTCGCTCCACTGAATCCTTCAGACCAGAAATGCAGCGGATCCCTGCCTTCGTTGAGAAAACCGTGGGCCTGCATTGCTGGCGGGTTGGTGTAGCCGAAATGCTCGATCATCCGGCGCGCGCTGTCCGCCAGGGATTCCGGGTGTCTCGCGAGGCCCACCTGGTTGACCAGATACGTGCGCTGCGCCAGCCAACAGACCAAGGCCAGCCCGACGGCCACCCCTGCCAGGCAACACAGGCCGCGCCATTTTTCAATGGCGCCTTGCTCGCCCGCCGCTGCCACCATCTCCGGGGACGGCGTTTCACCCGCTGCGAGCGCGGCGGCTAAGGGATCCCCTCCGGGCAGACTGGCCGCCACCGCTCGCGCCGATCTGGGACGCTGGCCCGGTTCTCTCTGCAAACAGCGCACGATCGCCCGCTCCACGGCCGGATCAAGGTCATCGACCAGCGCGGAGGGTTGTGTGGCGGATGAGTCTTCGTGCGAACGCAGCAGCGCCGAACGCTCTCCGCCTTTGTGAACCTGCTGGCCGGTGAAAACCTCGTGGAGAATCAACCCGAGCGAGTAGAGGTCGCTCTGAACGGTCGTCTCACCGCGCGCCAGTTGTTCCGGCGCCATATAGGCTGGTGTGCCGGCAATCTCGCCAGCCCCGGCGGCGCCGTCCGCAAGACGAGCCAGTCCGAAGTCAGTGATCCGCGCCTGTCCACGCCCGTCGATCATGACGTTGGCGGGCTTGAGGTCGCGGTGCAGCACCCCCTTTTCATGCGCCGCCGCCAAACCCGCGCAGAGTTGCTGGGCGATCTGAATGCCTTTGTCCTTGGGCAGTCGCCCGATGCGCCGCAACAATCCCTTCAGGTCTTCGCCGTCGATGTACTCCATCGAAAGGAAGTGCTCACCGTCCACCTCCGCGGTGTCATAAACGCGGCAGACATTTGGATGCGCAATCTGTCGGGACAACCGAACCTCGCTCAGAAAATGCTGGAAACTCCGGGAACCCTCCTTGACCTCGCCCGGCAGAAACTTCAAGGCCACCGGATGCCCCAGCTTCAAGTCATCCGCCCGATAGACCTCGCCCATACCGCCGCGCCCGGCCAGCGACACGATGCGATAGCGCTCCGCGATCCTGGTGCCCGGCAGGAAACGGCCGTGGCTGGAGGAATCCGAGTCGGACGTTGTGCCTGAAGAGCGTGACGGCTTCCGGGTTGTCGCGGCGACCGTCGCCGCCTGCATGGGATCGAAGGAAGCGCCGCAGACCGAGCAGCGTTGGCTCCCCTCCGGGTTCTCCGTTGCGCAGGCCGGGCAGGTCTTCATGGTTGGATGCCGCACGCCCCAAGCTCAACTACGGCCTCGGCGGGGCCGATGGAACGCACGGTGCGCTCACGAATTCCCGCGCCGCTCGAACCGACGGCGGAGTGGCCGTTCGCGGCGGCGTATGCTGCTAAGCCTTCGCCAATTTGAGGGACGAGGGCGAATCAGCATATAACTCGACATAGCCGCACCGCCCGCAAACCCATGCGGAAATCGTGCTTTTGTGCTGTTCCTTAAAAATCAGCGCGTCTGGCTTCCCGAAGGTCGCAACCGTAAACTCCCTCTGGAGATCTGAGTGACCACGGTCAATCGCCTTCGCATCGGCGAGGATTTCGGTCGAGCCACATTTGGGGCACTTGTTTGTTTGTTTCATAAAACTGATGACGCGCCCTCACTTTCCGGCAACCGCTCGTTTCCGTCCACTACAATCAGCGGACCGATTCGGAATGCCCACCGGCGAGCGCCAGAATCTCGGAAGCTCGCCCTAGTGTTCCGCCACGGCCACATTCGTCACCGAGGCCTGCAAGAACCAGTTCGTGGCGGGCTGGCCGCTGGGTCCGGCCTCAACCATCCTGGCTTGCAGCATGACAACCTCCCGGTTCGACCCGCTCGAGGCCGCCGGCTGGTTCGTCCTCATCTCGGGCGCTCGAGCGATCCCGACCGCCAGCATGTTCGTCATGGGCGAGCCAACGGGGCCGGAGGCGCGGCCATTGCGCCATTCCACGCGCTCGCGCACCTCGACCGAGAGCGAACCCGGCGCGCCCGTGCGCGGGCTGCTTCGCACCACGTCCTCGTGCCGGAGGAAGACCGCCCGCGGGCGCGACCCCACAACGCGGCTGGTCAGGGTCTCCGCCGCGAGAACGAACCCCGCCGCCGCCAACAGGTGGATGCCGCAACGCCAGAGCCAACCGCTCCATCAGTCCCGTAAAGCGCCCGAACTTCTCCGCCCACGGCACCGCCACCGTCTGCGTCCCATGCTCCGCACAACTGACCCGCAGCACCTCCGCTGCGATCATCGTCTTGAACTGGCAACTGTCCAGGTGTCGCCACCGCCGCCGCTCCCACGCATGCACGTGCATCCGTTGCCCACACTCCAGGCAGCCCCACGCGTGCTCCCGGCATTCGACCTCGATCTCCACCTCTCCCTGCTCGCGTCGCAACGTCACCGCTTTCACGTGCCACGGTTCCACCAAGCCCAGAATCTGTTGATACAATTGGAAGTCTTGCATGGCCCCAGAGTAGCCGAGCCGGTACCGAACCGCCAACTGCACCTCACCCTTGGGGAAACCGCTAAGAAATGGCCTGACCCATCAGACGCCAAGGAGGAGGGGGTGGGGGTCTGCGGGCGCTGAACGACGAAACTGCCAATGAAAAATCCCACGCCAATCCCGGAAGAACTCCTTTCTCTAGGGTGGCCGGCCGTTGGATGCCCGGTCGCCCACAGGAGGACAAGCCTCCCCAGCGGGAACACCGTCGTAACGGCGTCACCAGACAAAACGCGTGCCGACGACCGGAACCAATCTCTCCTGCGGGCACTCTCGAACCTCGAGACGCGCCAGAGGGTAATGCGGCCACGCTGCAACCAACGTCCGACCGCGACGACCCTACCAGGTTCATGGGTTCAAAGCGCGAACCTCCGGTTGGTGGAATTCTCTCCATGTAATCGAGGATGCTCTGCATGTGAAAGAACCGGCATCCTTTCAGATTCCCCGGATCACGGAGTGAAAAGGAGCGGATGAGCCCCCTTGAAGCCAGTTGATAGAGCTTACCCCGGCTCAACCCCCTATAGTACTCCTGGCCAGACTTCGTGGCGCGGACCCAGACGGGGAGTCCTCGGTCGCGTTCTGCCAGCCGGCTTTCAATGGAGGGGGCAATGGTGCGCATTTCGGAGTCTTGCCAGGGCGCTGGATGGAAGCGAGGCGGACGGCGAACTCCGGCGGTGGCCGTTGGTGCCAGCACGCGTTCACAAAGGGGGCGGCAGACGCGGTGACCAGGGGCACGGAGACGACGGCGGACCCCGGAGGAAACCGTCGGCGCCTGTGCCCAGGCGCTGCAGGGCCGACCGCAGCAAAGTGACGGCCTCACCAATCGGAAGGGCGCGGGGGGGGGCTTCGGCCATCGATCACCCAGGGTGGAAGCGGATGGCCTGCCCGGTAGTTGGGCTAGAGGAAACTCGAACATGAGTGCGGTTGCCTGCCAGGCCGGACCTTCCGGTCGACCTGCGGGCGCGAATGTCACCCAGAGGCAAAACGACTGGGAGGGGACGGCGTCCAGGTCCAAGCGGGCGGCTTACACGGTTTCTTCCCGTGTTTCATGTTTTTACTGTTCGAATTGGACAGAGACGGTAGAATTCGGTTCAATCCGCCTGGCGAATGTCGGCGTGGCGCCGGCGAAACGCGGCGGACATGTGAAACATGAACGAACGATGGCTATCGGTGGCGGAGATTGCGGCGCACCTGGGCGTGAACCCGGACACCATCTACAAGTGGATCGACCGGAAGGGAATGCCTGGCCACAAGGTTGGGCGGCTGTGGAAGTTTATGGTCTCCGAGGTGGATGAATGGATTCGCGCGGGCACAGCAGGGCGTGCGAACAAGGGTGCAGCCAAGAGAAGGGAATCGAGAAACTTGTAATTAACAATTTGAACATCTTATGACTGGAGCAATGGCAGGTTCGACCGCGACACTGTACCGAGACATCACAAACCGGTTGCAGGTAATCACCCTCACAATCAACAATCGGTGTAATCTCCGATGCCCTCATTGCTATCTCCAGTACGATGGCAAGAATGCCGATGTCGGTGAAGCAACCTTGAACGCTGTCCTCGGATCGTGCGCACAACACGTGGCCATTGTCGGCAAGGAACCCCTTGTTGATCCGCTGGCAGTGGCGGCAACGGAGAACTTGGTGGGGCATTGTACAGCGCGCGGGAAGTCTGTCAGCTTGGTCACCAATGGCCTTGGGTTGCACCGTTTGTCAGCGACGACACTGGCCAGGCTGGAGTGGATTGACGTGAGCATGGATGGGGGGCCCGCCAGCTATTCAGTCTACCGACGTGGCGATTTTGATGGGGTCATTCGAAATGTCCAGCTTGCCCTGAACCAGGGAGCGCGCTTCATCAACGCGATCCACACCGTTTCCTCACTAAACCTGCAGAACATCGATGACATGATGGCCATCTCCGCCATGGCGGGTTGGAACAAGATTATTTTTTCACCTTACGCGCAGGTGCGCAATCATGGTTCAAATTCCACGTCTCCGATCCCCTTCGGCCGTCTTCTCGATGCACTCGGCAGGTCAGAACACTTTATGAAGCACCCCTCTGCTCTTATGCTGATCGGCAGCCACGCGTTTTCGGACCAAGGAATCGACGCCGAAGGGGTTGCGCGCATGATTGAGGCTGCGGGGCTTTCCAACAAGGTTCTTCGCGTCGAACACGACCCATTACAGTTGGGTTACATCCGCGTCACCTACGACGGGTATGTGATGACACCATACCAGTCGCTACATCCAGCGGATTATCGTGCGTTCGCGACCCCTGTGCAAGACCATGACTCTCTCGACACCGCTTTCGAGTATCTGCGAGCGGCCTGATGTGAAGGATGGTTGCCTGCATCGCGTTCGGATCGAAGGGCTGAACTTCGCCTATCCGTCTCTTACGGTTTTCCGAGACTTCTCTTGGCGCCCGGCAGGGGCGATTGCGATTCTTGAGGGCCCGAGCGGCTGCGGCAAGACAACGCTGTTGCGCCTGCTGGCCGGACACTTGGAGCCTGGCAGCCATTCTGAATGGCGCGTCCCGGGGCCGGCGCGTCTCATTTTGCAGGATGACGGGCTTTTCCCTTGGTTGACGGGCTCTAGTAATCTGGGATTGGCTGCTGAGTGGCCGGGTTTTGATGCCCTCTCTCCAGAAGTTCAGCCGCTGGGCACGCTCACTAAACACTACGCTGACCGGGTAGTCGGCACTCTTTCGTTCGGTGAACGGCGGATTCTCGAACTCTTGCGGGTCCTGAGTTGTCCGACGCCCTTTACTCTTCTCGACGAGCCCCTCAACTTCCTGGATGCGTCTCGACGAACTGCCGTGGTTGATACCATTCGTCAGTTGGCAGAACACGGTCACAACTTCGTCATATCAAGCCACTATGAGACGGATTTCAGACGTCTACCTTGTGAGCGGTTTCGGTTTGTAGGGGATATGCCTTATGCCAGGCTTGAACCAGGCGACTCGATATGAGCCAGAAACGAGGAACTAGATCCTGGGTCCGGTGGGTTCTCGCCGTACTCGGATCGCTGCTGATTCCTTCGATCTGGTGGGCGCTCAAGGAATTTGCGGGTGTTCCGGATAGGTTTCTTCCCTCGCTTGGCGCTGTGGTTGGAGCCGTTGGGGACCTTGAGCCCAGCCTTCTCACTCATACTGGCGCCACTGTGACCCGTCTCCTTGTTGGATTTATCGGCGGCACAATTGCGGGAATTGCACTCGGCATGTTTTTCGCTCGGAAGCCAGCTCTCGACGCCTTTTTCTCTCCCTCAGTACATGCTTTGCGGGCCGTGCCCGCGGCCGCAGCGGTGCCCTTTTTCCTGCTCTGGTTTGGTTTTGCTGAATTCGGACGGTATCTTATCGTGTTTCTGGCCGTTGGGCTCAATGTGGCGGTTGCGTCGCGGCAGATCCTTGCGAGGCATTCGCGGGCTCATCTTTCATTTTTCGCATCTTTCGGAGTTGATCCAGGTGCCTTGGCGTTGCGCTATTCACTCCCAAGAATCATCGAGGAGATTCTTCCCACTCTGCGGTTTTCGCTCGCGCTATCGATTGGAGCGGTTGCTGTGTCAGAGTTGCTTGGAGCCCAGGTGGGATTGGGCTATCTTCTGCAAACCGGACGGTCGACATTCTCATTTCATTTGATGTTTCTCGCCATCATTGTCATTGGCGCTATTGCTTCGATGATGGACTTGTGCCTACGCGCGCTTTGGGATCGTATTCTATACTGGAAGCAGCCATGAAAAAGCACTCACTTTTACTTGTCATTGTTGGCGCCGTAGTAATTGGCGCCCTCGCGATCATTGTTAGCAGGCCAAAACGGTCTCAGAAGGATGGTAGCATTCCTAGCCTTAAGATCGCTACCGCGCCGTACCAAGACCTCGCGATGCTTGTAAATGGCCCGAAGCTAGGCTTCGACGAGAAGGCTGGCATCTCCATTGAACTCATAACAATGGCTTGGGAGGACATTCTTCCTTCCGTCGCCAGTGCTGGAAGGACCGTGGACGTTGGGTTCGGCAGCTATGTGGAGTATCTAACAAAGTTTGCGAAAATAAACGAAGGTGTGGATGACCCCGTGCTCTACGTTCAGCCTCTTTACGTGTACAAAGGCGGAGGCTTTATTGCCTTATCCACCAACATCGCGGCGTTCGGGCCAACAGAACTGGCCGACCGGGTGGCCGTTCAGCGCCTCAAAAAATACAAGATTGGCGCTCAGAAGCAGAGTCTTTATGACATGATGCTCTACTCAGTCGCTCAACGTGCTGGCATAAAGCCAAAGGAGTTGACGGTCTTCGACACGCCAATGAATGACGGTCTACTTGCCCTTGAAACAAAGAGCTTGGACCTTGCTGCTGCAGGGCTAACACAGGTGACCGAAGCCCGCAAGCGGGGTGGCCAACTTGTGATTTCCATGGAGGATGCCGGTTTTGCCGATGTCACTGGTTTCATTTGCCGCAGAAGCACGTTGCAGATCAAAAGGCAGCAGATTGAGGCATTGATTCGCATTTGGTACCAATGTGTGGACTACGTGTATGCGGACATGGAGAAGAACTCAGTTCACAGCATGAACTACCTTCGCAAAACTGCTGCAACCAAGTATACATATCAGGAATACGTACAGGCGCTCTCGCAAGAGTATCTCCCGCGAACCTTGGGGGAATTGCGGACAAACGTCCTCGCGGCAGGCGCAAAATACGATTTCGGCCGCATCGGAAAAGACATCAACGAGTATTTGGTCGGGAACGGCTTGCTGTCTAAACCGACGCCACTGCCAACGGCGCTGCTCGGAACACCGTAGTGGGGGCAAGGTGTAGCTCAGATGAGCAACGAAAAGACAAGTTTCGGCGAAAACGGCTGGATCACGGCGTGGGACAAGACATTGGTGGATATCCTCAGCCCGATGGCGAGGAGTCCGTCCAAGCTGCAATTGCTCTTTTTTGCCAATACCTTCCCACTTGCGTACCATTATGCCTTCGCATTGCGCCTGCATAACAAGAAGCCCAAGGATTTCATCCGCTTTGGTGCATGGAAGCAAGAGGACGATGTGGAGATATACTATAGCAACGTAAGAATTGCTGCGCCCGGTCGCGAATTCGTTCCAATTACGACTTTTAAACCCAAGTGGGCTTTTGTTCCACTAACGTTAGGCATTTCACGGATCTGGAAAGGACTGGCTGCGCCTCAGGGAGAAGCGCGCAGAGGGGGTGCCACAGCCTGGTCGCTGATGGAGTGTCTGCATGGCGCTAAGCGAGTTGGTTTCAATTGTGTTCGGATTTACGCAGAGCTTCAGGATTTGGGGGAGTACCTGAAGCGGCTTATGGCATCATCGCCATTTCCCGATCCGATAATTTACGATGCACAAGGGAGCAATGGTGCATCCATGCTGCCGATCTTCGATTGCGGCACTCCACAAAGCAACGTACTGCGCCTTTTTATATATGGCGGTTCGCTGAGTTCGTACCTGCGAAGGAAGGAAGCCCGCTATGTCGCACTAAGTTTACCCGAGGAGCAGGACGCAAACGGTATGATGAAGACCTATGTTGCATGTCCTCTCGCATGGGCTGATGTCTTGGAAGAATATCACACCGCACTTTACGAGGCGGCAGTGGACTACCCGAAAGAAGAGGCGGAATGTCCGCCATTCTTCACCGTATACCGAGGGTACAACGATGTGGCTTGGCTCCTGCAACATCGCTCCTCATTCAATAATGCCGACGAGTTTGCAAGATGTCTACACGACCATCACGTGCCGCCAGGCGCGATGTGACCTCCAACATGAAAGGCGAATGGGAATTCAGAGAGGTTAGACTAGGTGCCTGGCGGGTGTTCATTCATGGTCGATTCGGCGTTTCCCGGCTGGAGGCTTTATTCGCCGCGTCCAGATGTGGGGGTGGCCTCCACTACGATTTCGCGCAGGGATTTAGCCTGAGTGTGTTTGGGCATAGGAGAATTGTGCATACACATCAGTCGGTCTCGGGTCTAGGACTTGCTACGAATCACGGGTTTGATGGGAGGGCGTCACGATGATATCCTCCAACAACATTCTTCTCGTCACGGTCACGAAAGTGGAATCATTGGCTGTCCTCGCAGCATTTGAAGAACATACGCAACAAAAGCCTGCTTTTAAGCCAATCGGGGAGAAGACTTATCACGAGCTTGGGACTGTGAATGGAGTGCACGTCTGGCTCGTACGTTCGGAAATGGGGGCGGGCGGTCTGGGAGCGTCACAGCAGTCGGTAACTAAGGCAATTGGCGCTCTGTCGCCGCGCGCGGTGATAATGCTTGGGATTGCCTTCGGGATGGACGAACGGAAACAAGCAATCGGGGATATTTTGGTCTCGACTGGGCTTCAACTTTACGATTTGCAGCGCGTCGGAACCGATGCTGCACAGAAGATCAAAATTACGATACGTGGCAGCCGACCTGACGCGTCGCCGTGGCTTCTTGACCTGTTTAGGAATGCGGACCTGCATTGGCGAGGCGCCAAGGTCTGCTTCGGTGTTCTCTTAACTGGCGACAAGCTTGTAGATAATTACGATTTCCGCGAGGAACTGAAGAGGTTCGCGGAGGAGGCTATCGGTGGGGAAATGGAGGGGGCAGGACTTTACGTTTCCTGCCATGATGCAAAAGTCGATTGGATACTCGTAAAGGGCATCTGCGACTGGGGCGATGGACACAAGAATCGCAGTAAGCAGAAGCGCCAGGAGCTGGCGGCCAGAAACGCCGCTAGATTCGTTGTGCATGGTCTTTTCGGAGGTTTGCCGGGTTCAGAGCAAACCGAAGCTCAAGTGGCCCATGCAGAGAAGCCCTTAGCTGCCGTTCAGGCGGAATGCGCTGCCTTGCCCTCAATTGTGCATTTCGGTTGCGGCAAGCTTGCAGTGGGGGCTGTAATTCCATTCTTGATTCAAAGGTACGGGACCACCCACCAGTTGATAGTCGTTCAGCGTTGCGAATCAAAGCGACACGCACAGAGCTGGGCAAAGGTACGTAACAACGGCATTTTGCCTCTGCTGACGACGGCTGGCGATTTCATGCCATTTCGGACTGTGATCTTTGACGGAAGTGAAGCATCCTCAAGGGAGGTCTGTTTGAGTCTCTCCAAGCCTGAACGGCGTTTGCTGCTACTTCTACCAGACATAAATATGAGTCGCGGCTTTTTGGAGAATATAAGCACTGCGCAGAATAAGGAGCTACTCATCAGCTGCTCACTGGGCGGTGCTCAGGAGATGCTAATTCAATTGCTGCGTATTTGTCCCAAGTGGGAAAAGGCTCTGGTTTTTGAAAACACTGCAGCAAAAGACGATTGGTCGACACTCCCCAAGCCGTGGTATCATGTTATTGTTGACCGCATTTGTTGGCAGATGGAGTTCTTTCCTGACGGACAGGAGCGTGTGCGAGTCCATTGTGAGGCGCCGGAACATGTTAGTTTTAGTTGGCCGGCTGATGCGCAGATTCCGGCGCCGGCGCATAAGATAGCCGATGCTGAGAAGGTACACGCCGAGCATCTCGAAGCCGAGACTTGGAAATGGGAAACGTTTCCAAAGGAAGAGATTGAATGGTACCGGCTTAGAAAACGCGCCCTCGTTAATGCACCGCATGCAATAACAGCATATTTGTGCTATCAACTGCTGGCAGATCGAAAGATGGGCAGTGACAATCAGTATCTGGCACCCATTCAGGAGATGCTGCGGACGGAAAACCCTGCATGGGAGAAGGCTATGGACGATTATCTGCGCCTGCGTGCGTTTGAGGTTGCTTGGAAATGCCCTCGCGCTCATGCAGGGGATAGGAGGGAGAGCCTGCACGCCTACTACGAGGTGGCATATGCGACGGCGAGAGCGGCCCGGAGGAGGTTCTTCGCTACAACCGACCGCTTAGATCGAATTATGAGTCAGGGTCATTTGAGAAAGGAATTTGACAAATGGCGGGAACATATTCGGGAACCGTTGTCATTCTATAACGACACGCGGGCGGAACTGAGGGAGAATTGGGTGTACGGGTGCCCCAATGACCATGACATTCTCTGTTTGCGAGACCTGTTCGAGAAGGCATTTGCTGAGACGGCCCAGGGTTTGGCTCCTGAGCGGCGGTGATGGCACGCCAGAAACAGCCCGAATGAGGCTGGGTTCATTCCAGGGCAAATTGCAGCATGTGTTTCGTTTGTTCGAACTTCGTAGGATATCAGGCTCAGGTTGCAGGAATTGGAGCGGCGAATAGTGATTTTGGGGTTGTTGCGGGGGGGGAGGGCGCGCAGCTCAGAGGCGTCAGTTTTGGGCGACGATGGTGGCGGCTTGATTGGGGATGGGGTGGAACCAGCGTTCTGAAGGGGAATGATGATGGAAGGTGAGTGGAACAATTGGCTTGAGCGCCTGTACAATTTGCGGCGCGACAAGCGAGGGTCGCATGAGCGACCGCATAAACCCGTGCTGCTGCTCAGCATCATGGACCTATTGGATCGCGGCTTGATCGGGGAGAACAAGGTGGCGCTGAACGAGGAGCTGGTGCGGACGTTCAAGCGGTACTTCGAGGTGGTGCGCCAGGGCAATGATCAGCCGACCATCCAGAATCCGTTCTTCCATCTGAGCGGGGACAAGTTCTGGGAGCTGGTGCCCGCGGCCGGGGAGACGGCGATCTACAAGCCGGGGGCGACGTCCGGGGCTCCGAGCGTGGCCGAGCTGCTGCGGCGCGTCGGCTACGGGCGGTTCAACGAAGGGTTCTGGGCGCTGCTGAGCCAGCCGGTGTCGCGTCACCAGTTACGGGGGGCGCTCATCGCGCGGTATTTTCCGGAGCGGCGCGAGCATATCGCCGCGGCGGCTGTTGCGGGCGCCAAGCCGGCGGAACCCGCAGCGCTTCGTGAGGCGCTGCCGCCAGGGCGCGACGCGGCTTTCCGGAGGACGGTGCTGGAGGTCTACGACTACACCTGCGCGGCTTGCGGAATACGGCTTCTGCTCAGCAGCGATCTTTCGCTGGTGGAGGCCGCGCACATTATCCCGTTCAGCGTCACGCGGAACGACAGGCCGACGAACGGCCTGGCGCTTTGCCCGAATCACCACTGGGCGATGGATCGGCACCTGATCGCGCCATGCCCGGACAGCCAGCACCGCGAAGGGGTGTGGAGGATCAGCAGGCGGCTTGAGGAACGCAAAGAGGGGCAGCGGGACCTGGTGGCCCTGGCCGGCAAGCCGGTCATTCCCCCGGGCGAGGAGAAATTCTACCCGGCCATTGAGAGCTTGCGGTGGCGGGAGAAGCAATTGACCACGAGCTACTAGCCATGCCGCACCCGGAACGAGAACAAGCGGGGCAGGCCTTGGAACTTCCGTGTTTCGGCACGATCGAGGCGGACCGGGTGCTGGCGCAGGACGATCTGTTCGCCGTGGTGCGGGACAAGTACCCGGTGGCGCCAGGGCACACGCTGATTATTGCTCGACGGCCCGCGGAGCGGTTCCGGGAGCTGACCGCGACCGAGCAGGTGCGCCTGGTGGTGTGGGTGGATTGGGCGCAGGAGCGCTTGCAGGCGACCGTGGAACCCGCGCCGGATGGGTTCAATTTAGGCGTGAACGACGGCAAAGCGGCCGGCCAGACCATGCCGCAATTCCACTTTCACGTGATCCCGCGCTACGCAGGCGACGTGCCTGATGCGCGTGGTGGGTTGCGCTGGGTGATTCCCGCCAAGGCGCGATACTGGTGACATCATCAAGCACAGCCAAGCCGTGGGGCAGGCCATCGAACCCTGTCGGCCGTGTAGCGCGTATCCTGAGAAAGCGCTACCAGGATTTCGCCCACCACAACCGGAAGAATTCGCTGGAGGAGCTGCTGTTCATCCTGTGCAGCGTGCAGACGGACGAGAAGAAGTACCGGCAAACCTTCGGGGCCCTGCGGCGGGCGTTTCCGCGGTTCGATGACTTGGCCTCGGCGAGCGCCATGGCCATTGCAGAGCCGCTGAAGCCGGGCGGGCTGTCGCCCACGAAATCCCAGGCCATCCGAATGATGGGGTCTTCCGGGATTGGCGTGGGAATTTTCATTGGCAGTTTCGTCACTAACCAGCCACTACCCACTACCCACTATCCGCCGCTTACTCCTTGCGGATTTAGGAACCGCGCGAGGATGGCCGTCATCTGCTCCCATTCCTGGGTTTCCTTCTCGATCTGTCGGCGGCCGGCTCGCGT